>Ga0316363_10000021_pt1 | contig 239349 bp, 181 predicted proteins | sample Sb_taG_3_FD_200459 | JGI IMG/M metagenome (GOLD analysis project Ga0316363, IMG submission 200459) | Peat soil microbial communities from Weissenstadt, Germany - Sb_50d_a_PC metaG (v2) (version 2) | ecosystem: Environmental > Terrestrial > Soil > Wetlands > Peat | place: Germany: Weissenstadt... | reverse complement strand
GATTCATGGCGGAAGTCCTTTGGGCTAAGATCGGTTCTAGGCAAACCCAGATCTGAACTTAACAGGATTTCCGCCAGTGCTACAAAATCGTCTTGGACAGGAGTGGTTGCCAACCCGCCGCAGGTTGACAACTGTTGACAACCTGCCCCACTAAGCGCGCCGTTCTATATAGTGGAGTTGATATGACCTCTTCCTATATGCGGATCTTTTGTCTGGCGGCGGTGGCGGGGCTGGTTGGACTGTCAGGCCAATCCCCGGAGGGGAAGGACATCCTCCCGGACGAAAGCCTGAAAGGCTGGACGCGCATTCCGATTCCCGCCATCGATGGCCTCAAGCCCAAGATGCAGTGGCGCGTGGATGCGGCACAGCACGCCCTCATCTGCGCCGGCGACGGCCAGCACGAGTGGCTGCGCTACGACCAGGAGCTGGGCGATTTCGTCTTCCAGGTGGACTGGCGCTTCACGCCGCGGTCGCCCGACGAGAAGCGCTACAACAGCGGTATCGGCATCCGGCTATCGAAGTACGGCGAGATCTGGTACCAGGCGCAGACCGGTCTGACCGGCGGCTACCTGTTCGGCGAGAACTTCGCCGATGGCGCTATCAAGCGGTTCAACCTGAGCAAGGAGATGAAGGAGAACCGCGTCAAGCCGGCGGGCGAGTGGAACCACTACGAGATCCGCGCTCAGGGCGACCGCATCACCCTGGCGGTGAACGGGGAGGTGGTGAACGAGTTGCCCGGCGTCGGCCTGCGGCGGGGCTACATCGGCCTGGAGGCCGAAGGCTTCGAAGTTACGTTCCGGAATTTGAAGCTTCAGGCGCTTCCGTAAGGTTCAGCGCGCGCGGTCCGGTCAGAACACCTGGAAGCAGAACACCTGGTTCGATCCCTCCGGGCTGAGCGAATACTCGCCGGGCTCCAGGCTGTCATCCACTTCGATTCTGTAGACGTTGCCGCCGAGGCGGCTCACTTCGATGCGGATGGGCTTGGGCTGCCTCTTGGGCCCGAATACGATTTCGCGGTGGCCGCTCTTGGACTCGAGCTTGTACAGGCCGAGTCTGTCGGGGTTGATCTTGTCGGCCTGTATGAGAAAGATCGGCGAGGCCAGCGGGGTCTTGACGGAGGAATTGGCGCCTTCGATGATGTAGGTGCTCTCCTCCTTCTTCTTTTCCTCTTTGGCCGTGACGGCTTCGGTGGCCACCAGGTCGGAGGCGTGCTTCAGGTACGGAACGTCCGGCTTGGACGGCGTCGGGCCGGTGTATTTCTGCGCGAACGCCAGGAACACCGCGGCCAGCAGAAACGGCAAAATGCGGCGCATCATAACGCGTTGGATTTATCTTACACCGGGGCGAGTCCTTTTGGCGCCTGAAGGAAAATGGAGGACCGGGATCAATCGCTGAAACCGGGCGGCTCGAGATCTTCCAGCCCGAGGGCGACGGCCAGCGCAGTGTCCAGTTCTCTCAATGCGGTGGCTTTGACGGAGCCGACGTAGTGGGTCAGCGCCGACTTTGGAAGGCTTACCAGTTCGTCGCAATGAATGCTCGACTCTTTCTTCAGACCTTCGGACGTGCCAGCTCGGACTTGGGTGCTCAAGCCGTCGTGACGTGAATACACCGGGGCACAGATCAAGGTGGAGAATTTGGAATCGACGAGAACCTGCCGGCTGACGATGACGAAAGCGCGCTGTTTGCGTGGATCTCCAGAACCCGGCTTGCGCACGAGGTACATTTCGCCCCGTTTCACGGCAGGCGCTGGTAGTCCAGCGTATCCAGTGCTTCGCGGTTCAAGCGCTCCGCGTTCCGGTCGATGATTTCGACGTCTTTTTGGTCGCGAATCCGTCTTTCCAGCTGGGCCAGGTACGCCACGGCGGCCCGCTCCAGCAGCGCCGAGCGGTTCCTGTCCACCCGGTCCAACCGCCCCAGCAACTCCTTCGGCAGGGTGATCGATGTCTTGACTCTCACAAGACAATCATACTCTCGAATTCCCGACAATTGGCGGATCATCCAGGCCGCAGTCCAAAGGTATGCCCACACTGCCTACAAATTGTGGACTACCATTGACTGCGGGAGTCCATCCATCCGGCCGAGTTCATCAAACCAGATATTCCGGAGCGCGTCTGTTCTCGCGGCGGCGATCCTGGCCGTGCTGGCCGCTGCCGCCGGCGCGCCGCAGGCCGATTCCTTCCGCTTCGTCCTTCTGGGCGACCGCACGGGCGAAGCGCAACCGGGAGTCTTCGAACGCGTGTGGCAGGAGGCTGCGGCCCAGAATCCCGCGTTCGTCGCCGGCGTCGGGGACACCATCGAAGGCCTCGACGATGCCGCCGCCGAAAAGCAGTGGCAACAGATCGGCGAGACCCTGAAACCTTACCGTCAGTTCTCTCTCTATCTCGCTCCCGGCAATCACGATGTCTGGTCGCCGCTCTCCGAAAAGCTGTACCGCCAATATTCGCTCCGCGCCCTGCACTACAGCTTCGACTACCGGCAGGCGCACTTCGTCGTCCTCGACAACAGCCGGTCCGACGCGCTCCCGCCCGAAGAGCTGCAATTCCTCGAAAGCGATCTCGCGGCGCACGCGGCCGCGGCCGTGAAGTTCGTGATCTTCCACCGGCCGTCCTGGATTCTCGAGGTGGCTCTCGACAACCCGCAATTCCCGTTGCAGCAAATCGCCAGGAAGTACGGGGTGCGATACGTAATCTCGGGCCACATCCACCAGATCCTGCGCGGCAATCTGGAAGGCGTAACGTATCTTTCCATGCCCAGCGCGGGCGGGCACCTGCGCCTCTCGGGGCGTTACGAAGACGGCTGGTTCTTCGGGTACGCGGTGGTGGAGGTGCGCGAAAAGGAAGCCGTGTTTCAATTCCACGAGCTGAAATCTCCTTACGGCCAGGGACGCGTGACCGGTCTCGCCGACTGGGGCAAGGCCGGCCTGGTGCCCAAATGAACATCCTGGAAGCATCCGCCGTCACCAAACACTTCGGTGGCGTGGCCGCACTTCGCAACGCGAGCTTCTCCCTGCGTCCGGGCGAAGTGCACGCGCTCATCGGCGAAAACGGCGCGGGCAAGAGCACTCTGGCCAAGATCATCGCCGGCTCCGTCCGGCCCGACAGCGCGAGCATCGCCATCGACGGCCGCCCGGCCGCAATCCGCAGCCCGCAGGACGCGCAGAGGCTGGGCATCGGAATCATCTACCAGGAACTCGACCTGTTCCGCCACCTGACCGTGGGCGAAAACATGGTCATCGGCAACCTGCATTTCCGCGAGAGTGGGTGGGTCGACTTCCGCCGGATGGAGACCTTCTGCCGCCCCTTCCTCGACCAGGTTGGCCTGTCGGGCAACGTGCGCCGGTTGGCCGGCTCCCTCTCCATCGCGCGGATGCAACTGCTGGCCATCGCCCGCGCGCTCAGCATGAACGCCCGCATCATCCTCATGGATGAGCCCACCAGTTCCCTGTTCGACGATGCCGCCGAAAGACTTTTCGGCCTGATCCGCGAGCTGAAGGGCCGCGGCGTCTCCATTGTTTACGTCTCCCACAAGATGGACGAGATCTTTCGCATCTGCGACCGCGCCACCGTGTTGCGCGACGGAGAGACCATCGCCACCGTCGAGATCGGCGCCACCACGCCCGACGAAATCATCTGCCTCATGGTGGGCCGCAATTTGACTGGCCGGGGCGCCCCCTCGGCCGCCTATCCAGGAACATCGGACCCAGGCGACCCGCTGCTCGCGGTCGATCACCTGCACACCTCCAAGCTGAAAGACGTATCGTTCCAACTGCGCCGCGGCGAGGTCCTCGGCGTGGCCGGCCTCGTCGGCTCCGGCCGCAGCGAATTGGGCGCCGCCCTGTTCGGCCTCGACCGCATTCGCTCGGGCGCCATCCGGCTCCGCGGCAGTCCGCTGCAACCCGCCTCGCCGCGACACGCTATGCGCAGCGGCATCGGTCTCGTTCCCGAAGACCGCCGGCTCGAAGGCCTCATGATGAACATGAGCGTGCTCGAAAACGGCACCCTCGCCGCGCTCCCGCGCATGCAATCGCTGGGCTTCCTGCGCGCGGGGCAGGAGCGGCGGGAACTCGCCGCCGCGTCGCGGCAACTGGCGCTCGAGTGCGCGTCGCTCCAGGCGCCCGTCGCCACGCTCAGCGGCGGCAATCAGCAGAAGGTATTGCTGGCCCGCTGGCTGCTGCTCGATCCCGACGTCCTGTTCCTCGACGACCCCACGCGCGGCATCGACGTGGGCGCCAAGCAGGACATCTACCGCATCATCGACGAGTTGGCGCGCGCCGGCAAGGGCATCATGCTGGTCAGCTCCGAGCTGCCCGAGCTGCTGCGCTGCTGCGGCCGCATCCTGGTGCTGTGCGGCGGCAGCCTCGCCGCGGTATATGATGCGAAAGAGGCGACACAGGAAAAGATCATGGCCTCGGCTGCCAACCTCGCATCCGCGCCGGAGGGCGCCGGCTGATGCGCCACGCGCTCGGGCGGGCGCAGAGTCTGCTGGCGTTGACCGGCATCATTCTCCTGGCAATCCTCATCAGCCCCAGCGCCTCCGACGGCTCGCGAATCTTCCTCCAGCCCGGCAACCTCACCGACATCCTCCGCCAGATCTCGCTCATCGGCATCATCTCGCTGGCCATGACCTTCGTCATTCTCACCGGCGGCATCGATCTCAGTGTCGGAAGCATCCTGGCGCTCTCCACCACCCTGACCGCCATGGCCCTGACGCGTGCCGGGAGCTCCGCGTCCTACACGGGCCAGATCGCGCGCGCCATCGCTTTCGCCGTGGCCGCCGCGGCTCTGGCGGGCGCGGCGAACGGCGCGGTCGTCGCCACCGTCCGCATCCAGCCGTTCGTCGTCACCCTGGCCTCCATGATCGGCGTGCGCGGGCTGGCCAAGTGGCTTTCCCACAACGAGAACATCGATATCGGATTCGGCCGCGACGTGGCGGCGCAGTTCGCCTCGGTGTTCCGCGAAAAGGCCATCGTGATCGGCGCCTACGCCTGCGCCGCGGCCGTCTTCTGGGTGCTGCTCGCCCGCACCGTGTTCGGCCGCCACGTCCGCGCCATCGGCGATAACGAAACCGCCGCGGAGTACGCCGGCCTGCCCATCCGCCGGACCAAGGTGTGGGTGTATTCCCTCTCCGGCCTGCTGGCGGGCGTCGCCGGCGTGCTGTACACCGCCGAGAATCACCAGGGCAATCCCAACGCCGGCGTGGCTTACGAGCTGGATGCCATCGCCGCGGTGGTGATCGGCGGCACGCGTCTCTCCGGCGGCAAAGGCTCGATTTCGGGTACCATCGTGGGGACCCTGATAATGGGGGTCCTCACCAACATGCTTCGTCTGAACAATGTGGACAGCAACGTCGAGATGATGATCAAAGCCGTGATCATCGTGCTCGCGGTGGCCGTGCAGCGAGCTGACTCATGATGCGAAAACTCCTCCCCCTGGCGGCCCTCGCGGGCGCCCTGATCGCAACCTCGTGCGGAGGCGGCGGCCCCAGGCAACGGGTGGTGGCGTTCAGCCAGGCCAACAACGCGGAGCCCTACCGCGCGGCGCAGAACGCCCTCATGTCCAAGCTGTTCGCCCAATACCCGGACATCCGGCTGGTGATTTCCGACGCGCAGCAGGACAACAGCAAGCAGGTGGCGCAGGTGGAAACCTTTATCCGCCAGAAGCCCGATCTGCTGATCGTCGCCCCCAACGAACGCGCGGCCCTCACGGCCGTCATGGGCCAGGCCATGAGCGCCGGGATCCCCGTTCTCTGCCTGGAGCGCGACATCCTCCAGCCCAACTACACCAGCTATGTCCACAGCGACAACGTCGCCATCGGCCGCCTGGCGGGCAAGTTCATCGCCGACCATCTCACGAAGAAGTACGGCAAGCCCCAAGGCAACATCGTAGCCATGCGCGGCCTGCTCGGGGTCGAGGGCGAGATCAACCGCGACCGCGGCGCGCAGGAGGTCTTCCAGCAATATCCCGGCATCCACATGGTGGCCGATGCGGTAGCCGACTGGATCCAAGCCAAGGCGAAGGACCGCATGACCGAAATCCTTCGAGCGCAGCCCAAGATCGACGTGGTCTACGGCCACAACGATCCCATGGCCATCGGCGCGTACCTCGCCGCGAAGGAACTCGGCCGTGAAAAGGAAATGATCTTCGTGGGCGTGGACGGCCTCGGCGGACCCGCCGGCGGCATCAAGAAGGTGATGGATGGCGTTCTGGCGGCGACTTTCGTTTACCCCCTCTGCGTCGACAAGGCGGTCGAAATCGGCAACCGCATGCTGCACGAGCCCGGCTTCCGTCCCGATAAGGATTACGTGCTCGAATCCGTCCTGGTCACGCCGGAGAACGCCCCGGTCTTGTACGATAAGTTTACGGTGGCAGGCGTCCTCAGGTTCGCGCAACCGTTACTCGCACGATCGCAAACATTCCGAGGAGCAGTTCGAAGATGAAACCGATGTTTCTTCCCGGAGTGGAGCAGAATCCACAACCCGGGCCGTACTACGAGAGCATCCGCATGATGCAGGCCGCGGGCGCGGAATACCCGCAGATCTGGCACCTGTTCGCTTATCTTCCAAAGGCCACGGAGCATCTGGCGCGCTTTACGCAGGAGATTCTGCGCGGTCCGGCGCCGCTCAGCCCGGGAATGCGCGAGCTGATCGCGGCGTTCACCTCCAACCAGAACGAATGCCCGTTTTGACTGAAGTCCCACGCCGCAGTTGCGGCGGAACTGTTGGGCGACGAAGAGCTGGTGTGGAGCGTGCTGCGGGACGTCGAGACCTCCAAGCTCGACGAGAAGCACAAGGCATTGTTCCGCTTCGTCGGCAAGGTGAATCGCGATTCCCCGCGGATTGCGCCGGAGGACATCGAGGCGCTCCACGGCGCCGGATGGGACGATGAAGCGGTCTACTTCGCCATCACGGTGTGCGCCCTCTTCAACTTCTACAATCGCTGGATCGACGCGGCCGGCGTCCACGCGTTGTCGGATGAAGCCCACCGGCAGGGAGCAAAACGCACGGCCCTTCACGGCTATGTGCGCAAATGATCGATCATTTGATGTGCGCCGCGGCGTACCTGTCGCGCGCCTTGCGGACCTGATCGACCCAATCGCCCAAGGGCAGCAGCGCCTCGCGCAACAACTGGTAGCCGAGGTCCACCGTCCGGTCTCCCGGGTGGTCCTTGACGTCGTCGAGTTCGTGCAGGAACTTCCGCCCGTTGGCAACGTCTACCCGCGGATACCAGCTCTTGTACCAGGTGGCGCTCACGTCGCGCATCACCGCGTCGCGCCGACTGCCGATGGCCTGCGCTACCGCCAGTGCCTGTTCGGCCGCGGCCACCGCTTCGCGCGGATGGTTCTGCTGCGCTTCGCGCGCCGCCGCGGCCAGCAGCGCGTCCATGCGGCCGAGGTCTGCCAGCATCTCCAGGTTGTGGCGGCAGAGGCGTGCGATGGAAAGGAAAACTTCCAGGTTGTAGCGGTTAAAATCGGCCCGCGCCAGGTTGTCCTTCAGGAGTCCGAGCAGCTCGTCGTTCTGTGTCAGGAACTCCGCGGCCAGTTGCAGGCGGCGTTGGTTTTCGGCGCTCCATTTCGAGTTGTAGCTCAGCTCCGCCCCAGGCGCCGGAGGCAGCGGCAGGAACTGGTCCTGCGCCGGGCGCTCAGGATTGAAAATGCTGTTGGAGTTGCCCCAGATGGGCTTGCGCGCTTTCGAAGGACCCGTCTCCCAACTGTCGCTCCACCACTGTGCCTGCCAGCTCATCAGGCGGTACAGGCGATCCATCGCCACGGCGTGCGGGCCGTAGAACAGCCGGTAGAACGCGTTTACCGATTCCCGCGGATCGGCCGACGGTTTCCACGCCGCCGCCGTGCCCGCGGCAAATCCCAGCCAGAACGTTTCGGGATGCAGCCCGGCATCGGCCCAGCCCGCATTCACCGCTCCGATCACGTTGGCGGCGCCTCTGGCCGGATCGGACGCGATCTTCCGCGCGGTGGCTTCCACGCGCCCGTCCGCCGCGCCGCGTCGCGGATGCAGCCGCTCGCCGGCCGGAAGCGGCACGTATTCGGGGAAGTGCCGCTCCTCGCCCTGCGTCGAGGTGTAGATCATCGACCGGATACCGTGCCTGGCGAACAGCGGATCGAACTGCGGGCCGTAGGTCTCGCCGTTGACCAGGTAAGGCGGCAGCCGCTCGATGTCGCCCGGCTGGAGCGGGTACTCGCCCCAGAACATTACCGTGCGGCCATGTTCGTGCAGCCAGCCGGCCGTTTTGGTCACGAACTCCGCCAGCATCTTGCCCACGCTGCCCAGTTCCCGGGCGCGGGCCGCCTCGTCGCATTGCGAGTTGGCGGCCAGGCCGATGTAGTACGCTTCGTCGGTCGAAAGGTAGAGATACCGGACGCCTTTGTTGGCATCCAACAGGTCCTGGAACATCCCCAGCAGCAGCTTGTAGAAATCCGGATTGGTGGCGCACCCCTCGTAATTGCTGTCCGGAAAGGCCCGCAGCGCGGCGTATTCGGGATGTTTGAGGATGAACGCGATGTGCGCCGGCCCGTCGAGGTAAGGAATGAGCTGCACGTGGCGCGCCAGCGCGTAGCCGGTGAGCGATTGCAACTCGGCCGGCGAAAGCGCGTACGGCTCGACCACCGCGGGCGCGCTTTTGTACAGGAAGTGGCCCTCCAGCTTGATGACGATCCCGTTGATCTTGTAGAAGGCCGCTTGCCGGATGGCCTCGCGCAGCGTCTCTGGGCGGTCCAGGTGGTGCGCGTCGTCCCAGTAAATCTGGCGCAGGTGCAAGTCCGGCCAATCCACGATCTGGCCCTCCGGCAGCCAAAGAGAGCCGTCCTCGCGCGGGTCGATCAACTGGAGCAGCGTCTGCACCCCGTCGAACAGTCCCGGCGCGGCGTTGGCCGTGATGGTGACGCTCCCCGTAGCGAGGTCCATGCGGTAGGCCTCCGCGGCGATGGCCGCCTTGTCGGAATCCTGTGCCTGCCCGATGGCCACCGCCCCGGCCGCGATCGCCAGCGTCACCCTGACCCCGCCTCCGCCCGGTCCCGGCAAGTGGAACCGCGATGTCAGGCCCTCCGCCAGGCTGCTCACGGCGATGTCGTTCGCCGCAACGCCCTTCCTTTCGACCGACCACCGCGGGCCGAATTGGAAATCGCCCGTGCCGAGCATGACTCGTTGCGGCTCCGGCAGCACCGCGTAACCCCGCGATGCCAGCGGCGATACCGCCGCGGCCGTACCGCTACCCATCAGCAGCGTGAGAATCAGGCAAGATCCCGTAGTCGTGGCTCGAAAACTCACCAACGCCATTCTAGCCGGAAATCTCGCAGACTCCCGGGTTCGGTTCCATGCGCTCACGGGTCACGGGTCGGACCAGGTTGCCACAACCCTTTTGGAACATGGCTGCGATTTCCGCCAGCGGGAGGAGTATCTGGAGTTGCGATTCACTTCCGAGGTGAACCGAGCCCCATAACGCAGCGCAGATCCCCACGCGTCTCCCGGCCGGAATGCGCCGCCCTCGAACGGAATCTGGAACTGAATCATGTTGGAAAGGGTTGTGGGTTCGTGTCCAGACTGGGGAGGCAAAAACCAATTCTCGAAGCTCGCGCTATCTGATTGATTTCATTGCGTGTCTTTGGAGGTTTCCCTCGAATTCTTACCGGTAGAACTGCTACCCCAGCATGGGCTCGAACCAGCATGGACCCAATGGCTTGAGCCCGTAACTGCCGATGACGCGATGCTCGCCTAAGACGATGGCCCTCTGGATTCCGCAAAAGCACGGCGCGAGCGCATCATGGATTTCTTCAACGACGACTGTCTCACTCCGTTTGGTTACCGGGCAACTTCCGGGTGGGCGACAAACCGGGAGTCAAGTAACGGGATGCGCGTTTGATCGGCATAGGGCGGCGAAATGTCGCGTGCCCTGGAACTTCCCCTCGCTCACCTGCGTAAACAGCTTCAGCGCCCTGAGGTTCTGAATGCTCTGGTTCTACAAATCTTTCTTTCCTGTGGTCTGGATTTTCTTTTTTCTCTACTGGCAGATCAAAGCCGCCAATACCAAAACCACCCAGCGCCTCGAGCCGGCTGCCTCGCGCATCCTGCGCGTCTTCATTTTCCTGATTGCGATCGTCCTCCTCTCGACAACTCGCATCCCGCTGCCCTGGCTTTACCTCCAGCTCTGGCCGGTTGGCTTTTGGCCCTTCTGGCTGGGAGCAGCCGTCACCATCGTCGGCCTTCTGTTCGCCGTCTGGGCGCGCGAGCACCTCGGCAGCAACTGGAGCCGCTCCGTCACCATTAAGGAGGGCCACGAGCTGATCACCACCGGTCCCTATGCCGTGGTCCGTCACCCCATTTACACCGGTATTCTGACCGGTTTCCTTGGCATGGCGATTGCCATCTCCCAAGTGCGCGGGTTCATCGTTTTCGTTCTCTTCTTCCTCGCGTTCTGGATCAAGCTCCGCATGGAGGAACAGTGGATGCGTTCCCAGTTCGGCGAGGCGTATGCCACCTATGCTCATCAGACCGCTGCCCTGGTGCCTTACCTCCTCTGATCGCTGCGTCACGATCTCAGCCCCAGCAAGAGCGACTTGAACCAACCTGACGAGTTGAATCTCGAGACCAATTCTCGGTTCCGGTCGAGTAACGGCGCATCCGGAACTTATCCTGGGTTCCCTTGGCGAGTTCGAGACGTGTCCAGACTGGGTGCCCGGCATGGATAAGCTCGGCCCTTCGCGTCAATAATCATGAAAACGAAATCCGCCCGTGGGTTCGATCACGCTGCCAATTGGACGGCAAAAGTTCGAAACGTGTCCACGGCGGGGAGCCAATCTATCGTTCGTTGACAACACAGGGCTTAGCCTTAGCCGTGGCCAAGCCGTGAAGTACCTTGTTTTCAGGTTCGAGTCCTCGCCGGGCCTGAGGCGATGCGGATTGAATTTGTGAGCAAAGCGGGCTAGCGGAGGCCCGGGAGTCTCGTTCCAGTCCGAATGCTTCTTGGGTGCGGTTGGCCGCACCTACGCGAGACCTCAGCCAACGAATGGATCGACGATGCGCACGCCAGCGTTCACGAAATCAGCACGGTTTCGGGTGGCGACCGACAGACCGTGGACAACCGCCGTCGCCGCGATGAGGCTATCCTTGATCGGCATGGCCTTCCCGGTGGTGCGAAGACGCGCCAGCAGTTCCGCCCATTTCAAGCCCGTGTCCGCGTCCCAGGGCAGACAGTGGAGACGCCCGACCCCCGCGTCGAACCAGCGTTCCAGGGCGGCCCGCTTCCTTCCCTTGGGGAGGATGAGAATCCCGAATCGGAGTTCGCCGAGAATGACGGGATCGACAGCGATGTGTGGCTCATGTGCGCGAAGCCACGCCACGACACGCGGATCGGGCGTTGGTTTCGTCGGCTCGCTCAGAACGTTGGCGTCGACTAAGTACTTCACAGCGCATCCGTCGACTCGGAGTCGACGGGGACGAAGAAGTCCTTCTGCGGACAGGCGAACAGCCAGTCGATGGCGCCCTCGTTCGGCGGAGCCGAACGCCGGACGAGACGATAGTCGCCACGATCGAGACGCTCGACGTCGAACTCCTGCCCCGGCTCGACGCGGTCCATCTGCCGGAACTCTGCGGGCAGAACGATCTGGCCCTTGGAGGAGACGGTAGTCTTCATGAAAGTAAGATATCGTCTTACCTGGCGCAGTGTCAAGCTTTACACGCTGGGAACAGTCATGAGTGTCGGGAAGGCCACAAGGATCGACGATGTACGGTTCAGTAGCCAAACCTCAAATGCTTGAATCCGCCGAGAAGCCGCCTGGACCGCGTATACAAACTCCCGATGTCCCGGTGCGCGCCTGGCAGCGTAAGCATAAGAAACGAAAGGAAAATTTTCCCCGCGCGGATCGTCATCCCCTTGGCCCGATTCCTCGAGCGGAGATTCCCGAAAAACTCAGTCACAACAATCTTGCTCAATAGGTTCAATAACTTAGCTTCGGTAGCCAAACTCGGCGCGCTACACTGATAGCGGAATGGAATCCACGGCCCGGCGCTTGAGAACTTCGTGCGCCAGTAGTTGGTGTCCGAGCCGGACAACCGCCAATGCATTTGCGGTGGCGACCAAGTTAAGTCCTTTTGTTTGCCTCGAAGAGGCGGCCAAAAAACGCAAATGCATTTGCGGTTTGGGTTTGTTCGTTCATTTGCTCCTTGTCGCCGCCGCCGGCCCCCGCGGCAACGGCCGTCCTCCCGCCGCAGTTGCGTTCGATGCCGGTGATTGACAAGCTGGAATATGACGCTCCCGGAGAACCAGGTGTGCCGCAAAAGAACGCGCCAACGAAAAACCCGTCAATGACGCGCAATCTCTTGCTCTTTGCGGCCCTGTTCGCCGCGACGTGGCTCGTCTACGCCCAGACCGCGCAGTTCGATTTTGTGAACTACGACGATCCGGACTACGTCACCAACAACCCTCACGTCCGCAACGGCATTACCTTCGACGGGGTGCGATGGGCGTTTACTTCCACCGAGGCGGCCAACTGGTTTCCACTTACCCGCCTTTCCCACATGCTCGACGTTCAGCTCTTCGGATTACAGGGCGGCTGGCATCACCTCGTGAACGCCCTCATCCACGCCTGCGCGGTGCTGCTGCTGTTTGCTTTCTGGAATGCCGCCACGGGCGCGCGGTGGCCGGCGGCTTTCGTGGCGTTGCTTTTCGCGATCCATCCACTGCACGTCGAATCGGTGGCATGGGTTTCGGAGCGAAAAGACGTGCTCTGCGCATTTTTCTGGTTTCTGGCCCTATGGGCGTACGTGCGCGGGCGTTGGCCGCTGCTGATCGCGGCGTTCTGCCTCGGCCTGATGTCCAAACCCATGATCGTGACGCTCCCGTTCGTCCTGCTCCTGCTGGACGTGTGGCCGCTCCGCCGCGGCATCCGGATCCGGGAGAAGCTGCCGCTGTTCGCGCTGGCAGCAGCCGCCGCGATAGTGACCTGGGCGGTGCAGGCGGCGAGCGGCGCCGTCAAGCCTGCAGGCGCGGTGGCAATCGCAAACGCGCTCGTCTCGTACGGCTCTTATCTCGCCGGCACCTTCTGGCCGTCGCGCCTCGCCGTCTTTTATCCGTATCCGGACTCGCTGCCCGCCTGGCAGCCCGCCGTATCGGCTCTTGTACTCGCCGGCATCACGGTGGCGGCGTTATGGATGCGGCGATCGCGTCCCTACCTGCTGGTTGGTTGGCTCTGGTTCCTGGGGACGCTCGTCCCGGTGATCGGACTCGTGCAAGTGGGAGCGCAGGCGCGCGCCGACCGATACATGTACGTGCCCATGGTCGGTGTGACCGTCATGATCGCGTGGGGCGCGGCGGATCTCCTGCGCGGCCGCCGCCGGGCGCAGGCGGCGCTGGCTTCCGTGGCGCTCGTCGCGTGCGCCGGCGCGGCTTGGGCGCAGGCCGGGTACTGGCAGAACAGCGAGACTCTCTTCGCGCATGCCATCCAGGTGACCGCGGGAAACTACATCGCGGAGCACAACCTTGGAACTTACCTGATGCAGGCGCCCGGGCGGCTCGAAGAGGCCATCCCGCATTTGCAGGAAGCCGCGCGCCTGCGGCCCGAATCCGGACAGGTGCATTCCGACCTGGGCAGCGCGCTGGCCAGAATCCCCGGACGGTTGCCCGATGCGATTGCGGAGCTGCAAATGGCCACGCGGCTTCTGCCCGATTCCGCGATTCCGCACAACAATCTCGCCGGCGCGCTGACCGAGGCGGGCCGATTCTCCGAGGCCATCGCGGAGTATCAGGCCGCGCTCCGCATCGATCCCGGGTATGAGGACGCCAGGCGAAATCTCCCGCGAGCCCAGGCGCAGATGCGCTACGCCGCCGGGCTCGAGTTGGCCCATGCGGGAAATCCGCTGAAGGCGGTCGCCGAATTCGAGGAGGCGGTGCGCATTCGGCCCGATTTCGCGGAAGCGCACAATAACCTCGGTGTGGTGTTGTCGCAAATGCCCGGTCGTCAGTCTGATGCCATCGCGCATTTCCGCGAGGCCGTCCGCATCCGCCCGGACTACGACGATGCTCGCTACAACCTGCAGGTTGCCCTGCAGGAAGCTGGGCAGTCCCGCTAAGCAAGTGATAGTCGCGCCGCCATTCTGACTCCCGGCTCATCGGAAGTAGTCGTGGAACAACTTCTGGTTGATGCGGTCCATTTCAGGTGTGGGCAGCACCTGCCTGTCAAAACAGTGGACCTCGCCCGCCCATTGGGCCAAGTTGGCTTTGAGCTGCCGGTGATCGGCTTGGCTTCGGAAGTCGAGCGTCGCTTCGTCCCCAAGAAGGTTCGCCATTTCACCGAAACCGTCCGCTGCGCCGCGTGCTCCTCGCGCCAGGTCCGGGTAATCCTTTTCGAGCGCGTACGCGTACACCAGGATGGCTGCCTTGATCCGGCCGGCATGCGTCCGCTGCTCGCGGGCGCGGGCGCGGTAACGCATCACCGCCTCGGTCGAGAGGAGCTCTCCGACACTCGGCATGCGGTTGTTTTCCGAGTACTTTGCCAGCCAGCCGGCTTCCTGCGCGCCGATGCGCGCCAGGTTCCGGGCCGCGGCCTCGAGTGGCGCCGGCCCGTTCAGCGTCGCGATCGAGTTCAGCGCCGTGCCGCCATGCGTCGTCAGAAAGCCCGCCGCCGCGAGATCGCGGAGCACCGGATCGTCCGGTGGGACGGGGAGCGCGTAGACCTTCACGCCGGCGGAAAACCCTCGCGCTGCGTACACCCGCGGTTGCACCTCCACCCAGTGGCCGCCCTCGAACGTCATCGGCACAAATACCGCCATAGCGATCGACTGCGTCGGGTTCCACGTGTTTACCAGCCTGTCGTTCAGCTTCGCCCGGCCGATCACCTCGGCGAGCTCTTTCCGTTCCTTCCAGTCGAGCATCCGCGGGCTGCGCGGGCCGAAATTCCACATCAGCTCGAATGCCAACGAGGGCAGCGTCAGGGGAAAGATGGTGGCGAGCGCAACCAGGCTGGCCACAAAGGCGGTTCGAAACCTGGGCGCAATCCATTCCCGCAGCAAGGCCAACTCGGCGCCGGCAATCACCGCCAGCACCAGCGGCGCCTGCAGCAGGAACCGCTTGTAGTCCTGCACGATCCACGCCGCCGGTGCCGCCAGCCACGCTAACAGGAAAACATTCTTGCGCGGCTGGCGCAGCAGCCGGACGATCCCGAATGCCGCGGGGATGTAGGTGAGGGGAGCTAGCATCAGCGCTTCGTCGCCGCGTCTTCCGCGGTACCACTCGAGGTTGCCCAGGAAATGGACGGTATACGGGCTGGTGAGAATCGCCACCGCAGCTCCTACGATTGCGAGTGCCTTCCACCGGCGGGTCAGCACCGCCGCCACCAGGATGGCCACCGGCGCCATCGCGTAACCCCCGAGATGCGTGTAGATGGCAGCGGTGGCGAACAGGATCGCCAGAGGCAGCCGGTCCTCCACGAAGAACCAGGCCGCCCAGGCCGAGAAGATAAAGATCCAGCCGGAGGGGACGCCGACCGCAAAGGAGATCGAGGCGAACAGCGCGCCGGACAAAAGCGCGATGGCGAACAGCGCCGCCCAATCGCCCCCGCTGCGCCTGGCGAAGAACCAGGCCGTGAACATCGCGGCCACCCATTGCATCAGCGCCAGCACCGCGTTGGCGCGCACATAATCCATGCCGCCGCCGCCCAGCATGCGGCCCAGGTACCCGATGGCCATGTGCATCAGCGGGCCCTGCAGATTCGGACGGCCGCCCGGGCCGTAGTTGATATGGTCCCACCAGGCGGTTCCATGCTCCCCATACCAGCGCGCCAGCGATACGTGGTAACCCGAATCGATGCTGACGAAGTAATCCGGCAGCGTCGCGAGAAGCAGGATCCCGTGCAGCGCCAGTAGGGCGAGGGTCGCGCGGCGCGCCGTGGAACTCATCACCGGTGTACCGCGTCCGCCAGCACCTTCACCGGGCGATACGCCGCCAGCCGTACGTCCGCCGATGCGCCTGGCGGTCTGGCGCCGGCATTCCCGCGCGCCGGCGGACGCAACAGCCGCTCCAGCTCCGCATTCTCCTTCGCGAGCCACGCCGCCCGGGCCTCCTGAGCCGCCTTCCGGGCCGCCAGTTCCGCTTTGCCTGGTTTCTTGGGCCGCTTCTTCCCGGGCTCGCCCGGAGGAGGTGGCGGCGTCACGTACTCCAGCAGCTTCAGCCCGGCTTCTCCGAGCGCCGAAAGGTCCTTCGACAGCGGTATCACCTCCGCCAGCAGTTTGTTGTTCTCCGCCATGCGCTGGAACAGGGCGTCGTTGGCCGCCCACGTTTCGAACTGCCGCCGCAACAGGGCCGCGTCCTCTCTGTCTCCCGCGGGGTCGGCCACAAATCTCTTGGCGGCCAGTTCCATCCGCCGCGCCACTTCGCTTTCGGGCTGGCACGCATCCACAAACCGGTTCAACGGCATCGTCCCCGTGGGCCGCCCCGTGCGCCCCGTCCCCAACCCGAGCGCTTCCACCGCGTCCGCCAGAACCCGCAGGGGCTCAACCGGCTGATCGCCGGCGATGCGGTCCAGCATCGGCTCGTAGTTGGCGCGATGCATCACGCCCGTGAATTCCAGGTTCCGGCTCACCGGTTCCAGCCGCGCGTACATCGAGTCCACGTCCGTCACATCCTTCGGCGACCACAGGCGCTCGGCGATCACCGCCGTGCGCGGCCAGACCCGCGAGTCTACCGTCTCCTGGCCCACCAGCTCGGCCCACATGCAGGCCTCCCCGCCCATGATCCGCGCCGCCTGCTCCGGCGTAAGGCTGGCCGCATCGGGACCGCCCAGAGGGTCCACGCCGTAGTGAAACGATGCCGGGCTCAGATGATCCAGGTAGTATCCCCAGGAGAGGATTCCGCGATATCCTTTCGAGGCCGCGTCGGACAGCGACTTCTGCCCGCGCCACGATTGGATCACCGCCTCCGCCGGAAGCCCCGGAACCAGGATCTCGTCCCAGCCCACCATGGTCTTGCCGTACTTCTGCACGATCTTCAGAAGCTGCTGGTTGAAGTAAACCTGGATGGCGGGCGCATCCGCCAGCCCATGCTGCTTCGCGAAAGCCTGAATGCTCTCGGATTGGTTCCACACCCGTGGGTTCACTTCGTCGCCCCCGATGTGGGTGTACGGATCGGGGAACAGTTGCGTCATCTCGCCGATAAAGCCGTCCAGGAATGCGTACGTGCTTTCCTTCGACGGGTCCATCACCGACCCGCCTCTGCCTCCCAGCGTGAACGGCCCGGGCGCGGAGGCCAGTTCCGGATAGCCGGGGAACCACGCGCTGGTGTGTCCCGGCACGTCGAACTCGGGCACCACGCGGATGCCGCGGTCCCGCGCGTAAGCCACGATCTCCCGGATCTGGTCCTCGGTGTAATAGTCTCCATTCGAACCCATCTGGTGGAGCCTCGGATACCGTTTGCTTTCCACGCGAAAGGCCTGGTCCTCGGAAAGGTGCCAGTGCAGCACGTTGAGCTTCACCGCCGCCATGGCGTCCAGGTTCCGCTCGACCGCCTCTGGCGGCATCCAATGGCGGCAAACGTCCAGCATCAATCCGCGCCACGGGAATCGCGGGCGGTCCTCGATGTGTACTCCTGCCACCTGGAAACCATCCGGCCCGGGCTGAATCAATTGCGCGAACGTCGCCAGCCCGTGGATAGCGCCTTCCGCCGTCGCGGCCTTGATGCGGGCCTCTGCGCCGGAGACGTCCAAGGTGTAAGATTCGTCCTCTCCCAGAGCCGGATACTCCGGGCCGCCCGCGCAGTCGATGGTCAATCGCCGCGCATCCGCCGGCGCCGGGGGCAGCGGCGCGTAGATCACGCCGGTCTGCCGCGACACGCGCGCCCGAAACGATTTCACCGCCGGCGCCAGGCGGGCGTTGGCGCCGCCGACCGTCTCCACCACGAAATTCGCATCGATCGCCAGCTTCCCCGCCGTGGGCTGCACTTTGACCGGCATCGGCATCAGGGCCGGCCCGGCGCCCTGGACGGTCTGGCCAACCCCGGCCGCCACTGCCAGCAACATCGTCGCGATACGCATGGTTCCTCCTGTTCCCTTGCCAATTCCGAAACCAGAATAGCAACTTGAAATCCCGCCGCTGCGACCGCTCCTGCCGGCGGAATCCCGCATAGTGGAATTCTCGAAATGTACCGCATGGCGCCGCAGGCCGGCGGAACTGCGCAATAATCACTACCAGAGTTCCACCATGCAGAATCCGGACGTGAACCGCGATTTTCGTTTCCAGCGGTCCCACCGGAGCGATATCGTAAGAGCTACGCGGTAGCGCGGCCTATGACCGATTCATTGAAACTCTCGCGGCGAGGATTCCTGGGCGCGGCGGCGGCCTGCCTCGCGCGCGGGGGCCGTGCCGCGCCGCCGTCCGCAAGGCGGAAACTGCGCGAGTTCGCCTATTCCCAGGTTTCGGTCACCGGTGGACCGCTGGCCGACCAGTACCGGCGGATCCATGCGGCTTTCCTGACACTCGACAACGACCGGATCCTCAAGGTCTACAGGCAGCGCGCCGGGCTGCCGGCTCCGGGCGCCGACATGGGCGGGTGGTACGATGCCGATGGCTTCGTCCCGGGACACCTGATCGGCCAGTTCATTTCGGGACTGGCGAGGCTCTCGGCCGCCACTGGCGATGCCGGGGCGGCGTCCAAGGCGCGGGCGCTGGTCGAGGGCTACGCCGCCACGCTCGGTCCGGACCACAACCCGTTTGCCAGCCCCAAGGCCTCCACCACCTGGCCCTGCTACATTCTGGACAAATACGAAATCGGACTACTCGACGCAGCATCGCTGATCGGCGTGGAACAGGCGCGCGACCTGCTGCCCCGCATCATCCAGGGCGCCATACCGTATATCCCCGGCCACACCTACGACCGTGGGCCGGACAGCCCGAAGCAGGCGCCCTACGACGAGCCCTACATCCTGCCTGAAAACCTCTTCAAGGTTGCCGAACTGACCGGCGACCGGCGTTACTTCGACATGGCGAAGAAGTACCTGCTGGACGCGGAGTTCTTCGATCCGCTGGCCGCCGGCCGTAACATTCTCCCCGGCAAGCACGGCTACAGCCATGTGATCGCGCTGAGTTCGGGCGCCAAGGCCTACGAAGCGTTGGGCGACGCGAAATACCTGCGCGCCATCCGGAACGCGTGGGAAATGCTGGAGCAGACGCAGGAATACGCCTCCGGCGCGTGGGCCCCCAAGGAGGCGTTCGTCGAGCCGCACCGGGGCCAATTGGCCGCCAGCCTGGTCTCCACCCACGAACACTTCGAGACGCCGTGCGGCTACTACGCGCACTCGAAGCTGGCGCGATACCTGCTGGGCTTCACCGGCGATGCGCGCTACGGCGACGGGCTGGAACGGGTGTTGCTCAACACCATCCTGGGAGCGATCGACCCGGACGGCGACGGTAATTATTTCTACTATTCCGACTATCACGCGCGGGCCAGGAAAGGCTATTACCAGCGGAAGTGGCCGTGCTGCGCGGGCACGCTGGCGCAGTCCGTGGCGGACTATCCGATCGACCTGTATTTCCAGGACGCCCGCGGCATCTATGTGAACCTGTTTGCCGAATCCGAGGTTCGCTGGAAGGTCAACGGCGTCGCGGTCAAGCTGACGCAGCGCACCGGGTATCCGGAAAGCGAATCGGTGGAGTTGCGGATCGAGCCGGAGACCCCGGCGGAGTTTTCGGTTGCCGTGAGAATCCCGGGATGGATCGAGCGGACGGCCACCCTGATGGTGAACGAGAAGGCCGTTTCGGTGGCGGCGAAGCCCGGTTCATTTGCCGTCATTCGCCGCCGCTGGAAGCCGCACGACACGGTGCAGCTCACGCTTCCGTTTTCGTTCCGCACGGCGCCGATCGACGACCGGAATCCCGATGTCGTGGCGCTGATGCGCGGTCCGGTGATGCTGTCCGCCGTCGATCCGCCCGCGGAACTGGTGGCCTCGGCCGGGGCGCTGCAAGAAATGGAACCGGTGCCTGGGCAGCCACTGGCGTTCGACTGCCGGACCGCTTCCGGCAAAGTCCGGCTGGCGCCGTTCTACCGCATTCGGAACGAGGTCTACAGCACGTATTTCCGCCGGGAGCGGAGCGCTTGAATGGGTGCGCGGATTTACGCCCGCTATTGGATCGAGACCGCTCTCGCCCTCGAGCGGGCAGCCGGGATCATGGCGGGAGAGCAATCCACCGGCACGTTCACCCGCGTCCCCGGCGAAACCGACGAGTTGCGGGAGCGGCACCGGGCGCGCGTGGAACGGATCGAGGAGCGCGAAACCGTGGCCTCGCCTTCGCTGCCCGGCGCCGCGCCCGGAAACCGGTACCGGCGCGCCGAGGTGGAGCTTTCCTGGCCGCTCTCCAACATGGGCCCATCGCTGCCGAACCTGCTGGCCACCGTGGCGGGCAATCTTTTCGAGCTGAAGCCGTTTTCCGGGTTGCGCCTGCTGGATCTGTCGTTGCCCGAGGAATTTCTGGAGCGGTACTGCGGGCCGCAATTCGGAGTGGCCGGCACGCGCAGGCTTTGCGGCGTGGGCCAGGGGCCTATCATCGGCACTATCATCAAGCCGAGCGTGGGTCTTTCGCCGGACGCCACCGCGGAAATGATGCGCAGCCTGGCCGAGGGCGGCATTGATTTCGTCAAGGACGACGAACTGCAGGCCGATGGGCCGCATTGCCCGTTCGAGGAGCGGCTGGAAGCCGTGATGCGCGTGGTGAACGGCCACGCCGCACGCGCGGGAAAGAAGGTGATGTACGCCGTCAACGTCACCGGCGAAATCGACGAGATGCTGCGGCGGCACGACCGCGCGGCGGCCGCCGGCGGCACCTGCGTCATGGTCAGCCTCAACAGCATCGGGCTGCCCGGCCTGACGGCTTTGCGGCGCCACTCTTCGCTGGCCATCCACGGGCACCGCAACGGTTGGGGAATGTATGGGCGGTCGCCGGCGATCGGAATGAGCTACATCGCCTATCAGAAGCTCTGGCGGCTGGCCGGCGTGGATCACCTCCACGTGAACGGAATCGCCAACAAATTTTGCGAGCCCGACGATTCGGTGATCGCGTCGGCGCGCGAGTGCCTGAAACCGATGTTCTCCGTGCCCGGCCGCGGATGCGAGATCATGCCCGTGTTTTCCTCCGGGCAGTCGGCGCGGCAGGCGCCCGCCACCTACGCGGCGCTGGGCGGCACGGATCTGATTTTCGCGTGCGGCGGCGGGATCATGGCCCACCCCGGCGGCATCGCCGCCGGAGTGCGCAGCCTGCGCCAGGCATGGACGGCGGTGGTGGAGGGCATTCCGCTCGAAGAGTACGCCCGCGATCACGCGGAGCTGAAAGGGGCTCTGGCGAAGTTCGCCTCGTGATGCCCGGCGCCCCGCGATTTTCATTTTACGGTGACGATTTCACGGGCTCGACCGACGCGCTGGAAGCCCTGGCTGTCAACGGCATCCCCACCGTGCTGTTTCTCCGCGTGCCGGACGACTCGGATCTTGCGGCTTTCCCCGATTGCCGCGCGGTGGGCATTGCGGGAGACAGCCGCAGCCGCTCGCCCCAATGGATGCGGGAGGCGCTGCCCGCGGTCTTCACGCGGCTGCGCCAGTTGGGCGCGCCGGTGGTGCAGTACAAGGTGTGCTCCACATTCGACAGCTCGCCCGAATACGGCAGCATCGGTTGTGTGATCGAGATCGCGCGGGAAATCTTCGAGGTTCCCTACGTTCCGGTGGCGCCCGCCGCGCCGAAACTGCGCCGGTACGTGGTCTTCGGAAATCTGTTCGCGTCGGGCGGCGACGCGATCTACCGCATTGACCGCCACCCGGCCATGCAACGCCACCCCGTCACCCCCATGACGGAGAGCGACCTGCTGGTCCACCTGGGGCGCCAGACCGGCCGGAAGCTGGCGCTGATGGACATTCTGAGCCTGCGGGCGCCGGATGCCGGCGAGCGCTTAGAGACACTTCTGTCGGGCCAACCGGACGCGATCGTGTTCGACGGACTCGAGGACGGTTCCCTGGAGCGGAGCGCGCGCCTCATCTGTGGCCGTCCGGGAAGGCCGCAGGTCTTCGTGGTGGGCAGCTCCGGCTTTACCTACGGGATGATGGACTTTTGGCGCGCGGAAGGATGGATTCAGCCGCCGGCCGGTGTCAACCGGGCCGGATGCGTCGAGCGCCTGCTGGTGCTGGCGGGAAGCTGCTCGCCGGCCACCGAGCGGCAGATCCGCCGTGCGTTGCGCGACGGGTTCCAGGGAGTGCGGTTGGATCCCTGCCGGCCGGAGGACTGGGACACCGCCCGCCAGGCGGCCGAAACCGGTCTCGCGGCGGGGAAAAACGTCGTCGTCTACAGCGCGCTCGGTCTCGCGGACCGCAAGGAAATTGACGACCGCCGGCTGCTCGGCGCGCGGATGGGAAAGCTCTTGCGCGAGTTGATCCTGCGCTCCGGCGTGCGGCGGGTGGTGATCGCCGGCGGCGATACCGCGAGTCACGCGGCGTCGGAGCTGGAAATCGGCGCGCTGACATTTCTGGCGCCGCTGGTTCCGGGCGCCCCGCTGTGCCTGGCGCACGGCGCGGCGATGGAATTGGAACTGGTCTTAAAAGGCGGACAAATCGGTCCGGAGACATTTTTCAAAGACGTTGTGCGCGGCCGTTCATAAAGGTTGCCCCATGCCCATCACGCTTGCCTATCTTCATACCAGCCACGTGCTGATTCCGCTGTTCACGGATCTGACGAAAAAGGAACTGCCCGGTGTGGAGCAGTTTCACATGGTAGACGAAAGCCTGATTCAGAACACGATTCGCGCCGGGAGCCTGACCAAGACCACCATCCGCCGCGTGCTGGCGATGGTGCAACTGGCGCGGGAAGGCGGCGCGGACGCGGTGGTGGTCACGTGCTCGTCCATCGGGCCCGCGGCGCGCGTGGCGGGCAGCGTGTTCGATTTTCCGGTCATCCGGGTGGACGACGCCATGGCTGAAAAGGCGGTGCGGGCGGGACGGCGCATCGGGGTGGCCGCCACGCTGCGCACCACGCTGGAACCCACGGTCGCCCTCCTGCGCGAGAAAGCGCAGGCCGCCGGGCGCCAGGTGGACGTGGTGGAGGCGCTGTGCGAAGGCGCGTTCCAAGCGGTTTTGTCCGGGGACACCAACACGCACGACCGTTTGCTTTCCGATTCGCTGGTGCGGCTGATGGAAGACGTGGACGTAATCGTGCTGGCCCAGGCCTCGATGGCGCGCGTCGTCGAAACCCTTCCGGCGGGCTCCGGCCGCGTTCCGATTCTCTCCAGCCCCAGGCTCGCCGTGGAGCGCGCGGGGGCCATGCTGTTTCCGGAGCGGGTCGTCCATACCCACTGAGGATCGCTTTGAAGAAGCGGCACCGCGTTCTCCTTTTCCTGACTTCTCTTTCCGCCATCACGTTTGTGGACCGGCTGGCCATCGGTGTCGCGGGACCGCGGATCCAGGACGCCCTGCACATCCCTCCGGAGCGCTGGGGCTGGGTTTTGGGCGCTTTCATCCTGGGCTACGGGATCTTTGAAATTCCGACGGGAGCTTCCGGCGACCGGATCGGCCAGGGAAGGGTCCTCACGCGCATCGTAGTCTGGTGGTCGGCTTTCACTGCGTTGACCGCCGCGGCTGGCGGTTTCGTTTCGCTTCTGGCGACTCAGTTCCTGTTTGGCGCGGGCGAGGCCGGCGCGTATCCCAACATGGCCGGAGTCGCCGGCCGCTGGTTTCCGGCGGCGGAAAGGGGGCGGGCGCAGGGCGCCGTGTGGGCCGCCAGCCGGATCGGCGGCGCGCTGTCGCCGCTTCTGGCCGTCCCCCTGCTCCGCGCAGCCGGTTGGCGCGCGATGTTTTGCGTGCTTGCCGGGTTCGGGCTGATCTGGACGGTCCTGTGGCGATGGTGGTATCACGACCGGCCTGAAGATCAACCGGGCATCACCGCCGCCGAGTTGGACGAGATCGGCCCGCCGCGCCTGCGGAATCCGCACGCGGAGGCGCCGTGGCGAGCCCTGCTCGCGAGCCGCCAGGTGTGGCTGCTCTGCGGCATGTACTGGTGTTACGTCTGGGCGGCGTGGTTCTACTACTCGTGGTTCCCCACATACATGGTGCGCGGGGCCGGGTTTTCGGAATCCGAGATGGGCTTGCTGTCGGCACTGCCCTTCCTCCTGGGCTGCGCCGGCAACGTCGCCGGCGGCTTCCTTACCGACTTCCTGTCGAAGCGCCACGGCCTGAAGGTTGGCCGGTGCGTTCTGGCGGCGTCGAGCCTGGCCACATCTGCGCTGCTCATCCTGGCGCTGGCGTTTACGAGGCAGAAAGCCGCCGTGGTGCTGCTGGCATCGGCGGGATTCGGGGTGCTCGATCTGATGCTCCCAGCCACGTGGTCGTTCTGTCTGGATATCGGGCGCGGCCACGCCGGCGTCATCACTGCGACCATGAACACGTCGGGACTGGCCGGTGGGTTCGTCTGCACGGTTCTATTCGGCTACCTGGTGCGGGAGACCGGCGGCTACCGCGTGCCGCTGTGCGTCATCGCCGCCATGGTGATGATCGCCTCGATGCTGTTCTTGTTTCTCGACCCGTCCAAGCCGGTCTGGGAAACAGACTAGATTCTCACTGCCAACCGCGATCACTTGGTTCGAACGACTTGAAAGTCCTCCATCAAGCCGTAGGGGAACTGGTCGTAACTGGCCCCGGGCGGCATCGTCGCAGGCGCATTGCGGACGTTGGCCGGTGACGCCATCCCGCGGCTGATATTGCCGTGGTGCGGACCGAGCAGGTTCTTCAGAGACCCGGTTACCAGCACCTCGACGACATTCTCGCCGCCCTTCACCAGAGTGTCGATCGGTATCTCATAGGGCTGCCAGGCGACGACGCCCGCCGACTTCCCGTTCACGCGGACCTCCGCCACCGTGCCGGCCCACTTGCCGAACACGACTTTGTACTTCCCTCCACGCTCCAACGCGAAACGCCCCGTGTACGACACCGAGTCCGCATAGAAAGGCAGATTCTGGTCCTTCCAGGAACCGACCTTCAGCGTGGAGGCCGGAACAATCTTAAAACCCCTGTCCTGCGCGGCTACGCCGAAATCCCCTATGATGTGCACCGGCTCGAGTTCGTTATGGACCGACATGGGCCGTGCCACGACCGTGATGCTGTTACGGCCCGGTTTTACGTGCGGCCCGATCGGATAGACTCCGAAATCGACATCCAGCCACCACTTGCCTCGCTCGCTCTCCACCGGATCTCCGTTTACTGTGACTTTCCAGAGCGGCGGGCGCTCGACCACGGCCCGCAACGACGCGGTGTTCACGCCTTCCGCGACATCAAACCAGAAAGTCGCTTCAAACCCGGAGTCCGCGGCGAACTTGTTCCGATCGAGAATGTTGGTCTTGAATTGCACGGCCGTGTTCCAGGGGTCGCCCTCCTGGAAACCGTAAGCCTTGAAAACCGCGTCCGACGCTTTGAAGAAGTACACGTCTTTCTGGGTTGTCCCATTCAACGTGAGGTCGCAGTAGTCGATGCGGATGGCATTCGGAGCGGTCCGTTTCACCGCCAGCGGCGAGCTTGGCTCGACTGCCTGGGCGGTGCCAGGCGGGGGAGTAGTTACGGTGGGACCTGGCACGTCTTTCGCCACCAGCAGCAGGCTGCCGGCAGGAGGAAGCGCGACCGCGAATTCCAGAGATCCACCCGCAAGGTTGGCGGGATATGGAGCCGTGCGGCCCGTTAGCAGGTCGAGTTTCTCGACAGACTTGCCTCGCGCCTTGACCGTCGCGGAGGCCGCCGCCTCGAGGCTGGAGTTGGCGAAGAACCACAATTCGCCGTCGGTCAGCCGGCGGTGCTGGTGAAACAACATCGGTCCAGCCGCCGTGATATCCGGGTTCGCCGGTTCTTCCGGCGACTGAGCGATCGTGAGCCCGCCGGGGGCTCCATCGACGAGCAATTCTCCGGAGGCAAAGGAGGTCAACTTCCCGCCCGCTTGAATGTACTGCTGGATCAGCTTTGCGGTCGAAGCGTCCAGATTTTCGATGCCGGGCGGCAGCACGACGAGGTCATAAGACCGCTTGCCGACCACGAACTGCTTGCCGTCCACCTTGCCGTGGTCTTTGATGATGTTCTCGCTGCCCAGGTCGAATTCCACCTGCTGGTGCGCCAGCCGCGTGATGAACTCCTGGAACGCGGTCCCGATCTGCATCATTCGGGCGTTCGGCCTTGGACCGGCGTACATCCAAGCCGACGTTGTCGGCTCGAGCACGAGGATACGGTTCACCTCGTCGCCGGTGGACAGCGCCAGAGAGAGGCGCGCGAAGTAATCGCCCAGCACGCCGTAGTGTTTCCACCAGGGCTCGTGATAACTGAACGATTGCGGATAGTCGTACTTGCGCGCGCCGACGATGGTTCCGAACGAGAGATGCTGATTCATGGTGTTGATGCCCAGCACGTACTCCCAGTCGCCGAGCCGCTTCATGTCTTCGAATCTCTCGTCCCAGCCTCCGCCGCCGTAAGTTTCGCTGAGAGTCCGGTGCTGGCCGATCTGATTCGCCGCACTGGCCAGTTCCTTCACGCTGCGGACGTTGCCGAATTGCGCGTTCACGCCCTCGTTGAACTGGTTGAACAACATATCGATTGCGGGGATCTGCGGCCACGCGTACATCGCCATGTTGTCGGGACCCTGGGAGGGGTTGGGCCACGCATGCTCCCAGTAATGTCCCGTCCACGCCATGTGTTTGCTCTCGGTGTAGTCGTGCCAAGGCTTGGACCAGCGCTCGATGAACAGGTCCAGGAGCAGGGAGTAGTAATTGTGGCGAATCCGGCGCCAATCGCCTACCTCCTCGATCAAGCTGGGCAGGTTCGCCTTCAGATCGTAGCCCCACCGCTTCTGAAACTGGACGAACAGATCGGGCGTGTATTTGATGGCGCCGCGGCCGGGAGGGTTGATGTTCGGCTCATCCGAAAAGATGGCCGGAACGGCTGTCCCGAGATCCGGCCCGAGAGCCTTCTCGTATCCCCGCCGCATCGTGATGTCGATGAATTTTTCGGTGACGCCGGGAACCAGAAGATCCACGTAGGAGTACCCGCCGTTCCACGAACGTACCGGATACTGAGTGAGGCCGAAGCAGTAAAAGCCGGGCCCGGAAGGTTCGGTTTTCCCGGTGACATCCTCGAAGCGGTCCCCCACGCGTTGGAGGAGGATCTTGCAGGGGCCCTTCTCCTGGAGCGCCAGCCCCTGGCCCTGATTGAACGATTCCGGCATTTCGGCGGGCACGTGTCCACCGGCGAAGCCGCTGGGGTAAGAGTTCTCGTCGTAAAGGTAGACCACCATGCCGAGCTTCTTGGCATGGTCGACGGTGTAGCGGATCAACTGGAACCACCGGTCGGAGAGGTACTCGGTGATCAGGCCCGGCCGGGGGTGGATGATCAAACCGTGAACCCCCTGCTCGGAAAAGTCCCGAAGCTCGCGATCGATCATCGCTTCGGTCACCTCGCCGTTCCAGACGAAGAACGGGAGAGTGCTGAACTCCGCGGGTGGTTTGGGAAACAACGTTCTGAGGCGAGCGAGGGAATCCACCGTCGCAGCCGAAGCGGCTGATAAGCACATCAGCGCCACAACCAGGGTCTTTCTCATCTGAATCTCTCTTTTTAGTATGCCGAAAAGGAAAACCGCCTGTCCGGCTTGACGATCTCTCAGCAAATTCGCACGGTCTCGATGCCCAGCAGCGCGCCGAGCTTTTCGATCCTGGCGGCAATATGCCCTACCCCGACGGCGCAATGGTGGGCCGGGCCTTGCGCGTTCCACGCATTGATGAAACGGCGCACGCCGATACTGAAGCGATACCGGCTGTTGGTGTTGCCGATCTCCAGGATGGGACCGGGAACGGATTCCGCTTCGGCGGTCAGCAGCTTCAGGCGTCCGCCGCTCTCCACCACCGACAACAGCGTCACCGGACCGTGCTTCACCGACATCTCCACCGACAGGCCGCGGCCCACCTTGCCGTGATACACCTTGAGAGGCCGAACCTTGATCTTGCCTTCGGCCACCGCCAGGTGTCCCGGACCATCGTGGCCCATCAGCACCACGTCGTCGGCGTAGTCGGTTGCGTAGTATTCCGTGAAGGACCCGCCGACTCCGAACGCGTCCATGATCTTCATCGCCTGCGCGTTCTTCACTTCGCATTCGCCCGCGACCGGAATGCCGCGGGCCGTCAGCAGGCTGGTCCCGAGGATGATCGAGCTGATGGTGTCCTCGTTGGCGGCGTTACCCGAGCCCATGTAGTAGTAGGCCATCGATCCCAGGGCGTGCTTTTGCGCCAACCGGTCCAGAGCCACCGACGTTCTGGCGGCCCGCTCGAGTTCTTCGCGGGAACAATCCGCCTGGACGTCGAACGCCTGGGAAAAATAGGCGACGCGATCCTCGATCTCGAGCTGGGAGACCCCCTCGCGCAGCGCCGCCAGTTCATCCACCTCCAGGATTTCGACATGGCCGCCGAAAGTGGCGCACTGCAACGTCAGGTCGGAATAGACGTCCAGCATGCCGCCGTAGTAGTGGCCCATCACCCCGAGGCGATTGTGTTCCATCCGGTGCGCGACCTGCGCGGCCGCAAGCCAGTCGTCGATCTCGTTCCACGCAGCCGGGTCGTTATCCAGCATTCCGGTGATCTGGAAAAATGGAATGTTGCAGCGCCGGAGAACGTTGGAGATCTCCGGAACCGGGCAGGCCTGGCACCAGGCCAGCCACTCGCCGGTCATGCTTCCCCGATCGGTCATGGCGTTGAAGGACGCGTAATCGATGGCCGCCCCGGGGGAGAGGTTCAGGACGATCACCGGCGCCTTGACGCGCCGCACCACCGGCAGAACGGTCGAGGAGAGGGCGTAAGTCGTGACGTGCAGAAACAGCAGATCGACATCCGCTCTTCGAAATTCGTGTCCCGCCGCAACAGCCTTCTCGGGGTTGTCGATGAGGCCGAGATTGACGACCTCGATCCCCGGCCGCCCGAGCCGCTCCGCGACCTGGCCGGCATAGTCGATCAGCCGCCGCTCGAGTCCCTCGAACTGATCCCAGTAGGCGTCCAGCCCAATAGCAAATAGTCCGACGCGAAGTTTGTAGCCATTGTTATCAGGAGCCTTTTGGGCCTGGTGATCTTCGGTGATGGCGGTTGTGTCGTCGTACGTTATCGAGGCCATATTACAGAAGCCAATTATCGGCGTCGTATAGCGGGCATAGCAACAGGAATCGCCGGAGCGGGACCATTTCACCCTTTGAAAGATGCCGGATCCCGGTGCCGCCCTTGCGCAAGTTGTTGATTAGCTGTCACATTCTCAAGAAACGAGCGGGTTGCACGTGCCCCGGGCAGGGTTGCGCCGGATCAATCCTTCTTTTACCATATGAAAAGGGATGCCTTCGCGCGAACCAGTGGACCGCTACGTTTGCCGGACGATCGCGCGGGCCTGCGACGTCCTCGAGGCCTTCCGCGAGACGGGAGATCCGCTCCGGCTCAAAGATGTGGCGGCCAAGACGGGCTTGAGCGTCGCGACCGCCTTCCGCATCCTTTTCACACTGGAACAGCGGGGCATTATCGCGCATGTCGGAGACCGGCAGTATCAATTGAACATCAAGTTTCCGAAGCGCCGAAGGTACCGCGTAGGCTATGCCGGACAGAGTCAGGAATTCGCATTCTCGCGCACCGTCGCCGAGGGGGTAACCGAGGCCGCGTCGAAAGCGGACATCGACCTGGTCGTGCTCGACAACCGCTACAGCCCGAAGGTGGCGTTGCGCAATGTCGAGACGTTCGTGCGGGAGCATGTCGAGCTGGTGATCGAGTTCCAGACCGATGAGCACGTGGCGCCCATCATCTCGTCCAAGCTGCTCGAGGCCGGCATCCCGATCGTGGCCCTGGAGATCCCCCATCCCGGCGCCGTTTACTACGGCGCCAACAACTATGGCGCGGGCGTCATGGGCGGGCGCTTTCTGGGGCGATGGGCCAAGCAGCACTGGGATGGCATCGTGGATGAAGTCCTGCTGTTGGAACTCCCCATGGCGGGAGCGCTGCCTCGTTCCCGGCTTACCGGCACGCTGGCGGGTATCCGCGAGATCCTTCCTTCGCTCGACGATTCACTGGTGTCATGGCTCGACGGCCATGGGCAGTTCGGCGGCAGCCTGGAAGCCGTTCGAAAGCACCTTCGCCACGGCCGGCGGCGCCAGGTATTGATCGGCGCGATCAATGACCCCAGCGCGCTGGGGGCCTTACGGGCGTTCGAAGAAGCCGGCAGGGCGGAAACGTGCGTGGTCATGGGTCAAAACGCGGCTCTGGAAGCCCGCGCCGAGCTGCGCAGGCCGGAGTCCCGCCTTATCGGCTCGGTCGCTTATTTTCCGGAACGTTACGGAGAGGAGGTCGTCTCGCTCTGCCTGAACATTCTTCAGCGCAAGCCCGTTCCGCCCGCGGTGTTCGTCAAGCACCAGCTCGCAACCAAAGAAAATGTAGACCGGCTTTATCCCAACGATGCGCTGATCAGTTCCGGTGGTCTGGAGCTTTTGCTCCTGAAATCCCACTGACGCGAACGGGTATTTGGCTCTGAATCCCCGGATAACCGCCCATCGGAATGCGAGCCCCCGCTTCACAGCCTGAAAAATCCGGGACACGGCCGGATTCCAGCGCGGCATCTCATTCCCGCTCGATTCCGGGCTAAGTGGCTCCAAATTAAACCATTACGGGATTTGCAGGTCCTTGTTTCCATTTTCATGCTGTGAAATCCAGCTCCTCTGCGAGATGGCGCTTGATCGGCCTCCGGTAAAAGCCTAACATCGCAGACAATCAGCCAAGTTGAATCTTGTTCCGGGGTTCTGTGCGGAATTCCGGATCTGGAAGAGTGAAACAGTGCAGTCGAATGGAGACAGAACAATGAGGTTAGTTTCAACGTTAAAGCTCGTCCTGGGAATCCTGGTGCTGGTCGCAGCCGCCTGGGGGCAGGAGTCCCGCGCAATCGTTAGTGGAACCGTGTCGGACCCGCAGGGGGCGGTGGTCCCCGGGGCGAAAGTCGAGGTCAAGAACCTGGACACCAATGTGGTCACCGCGGTCGAGACCAACGCAAGCGGCTTTTATACGGTCCCACCGCTCAATCCTGGGCAGTACTCGATCACAGCGTCAGCCGTAGGTTTCAAATCGGTACTGCGGAACAAGGTCGAGCTCCGGCTCGACGATCGTGTGGGTTTGGATTTCAAGCTCGAGCTGGGAACGTCGTCGGAAACCGTGACGGTAACTGGGGAAGCTCCCCTGGTGGACACGCAAACGGCAACCGCGGGCACTCTGATCAACAAGGAGTTGGTGGGGACTCTGCCCACTTTCGGACGCGACATCAATTATCTCGCCCAGTTTACGGCCGGCGTCTACTATACCAATGTTGCGGGTAAGGCAAGCACCTCCGAGCGGCCTTTTGACGAAGGCGAGAACAACTTCAGCATTAATGGCGGCGCGGCCAGCACCAACGAGGTGCTGCTGGATGGTGCTCCCAACACCAGCCGGGAGTCGGGATCGCCTACTAATGTCACCATCGTGCCCCCACCCGAGGCCGTAGGCGAGATGAACACTCTCACGAATCTGTACGACGCCTCGTACGGCCGAACCGGCGGCGGTGTGATCTCCGTCAGCCTGAGGAGCGGCACGAACGACGTTCACGGGGCGGCATGGTGGTACGTCCGCAACCCCGTTTTCAATGCCAACCAATACGATTCCAACCTGGCCGGATTGGCCCGCGCATCGTACAAATTGAACCAGCCAGGCGGCATGCTTTCCGGTCCGGTCGTTATTCCGAAGGTCTACGACGGCAGGAACAAAACGTTCTTCATGTACACCCTCGAGATCTTTCGCGACGACAGGCCGCAGGCTTCCAGCACGGTCCAGCCAACCGACCTCCAGAAGGCGGGTGACTTCTCCCAGACGTACGTTTCCGGAACCAGCGGGCCTACGGTCGCGATTTACGACCCGTTGACCACTACGTCCAACGGCAGCGGCGGCTACACGCGCACGCCTTTCCCCAATAACGTCATTCCTACGAGCCTCATCAATCCCATCGCAAAGAAGACTGCGACATATTTCCTCGAGCCCAACCTGGTCGGCAACATCGCCAGGGGGCAAAACAACCTGATCGTGGCTCCCAACTACGATCACGAACCATACAACGGTCACGTTTTCCGCCTGGACCAGGTGTTGAGCAGCAAGCACCGGTTTTTCTTCAACTTCGATCGCTCAAACCGGCACCAGACCAATGGCTTGGGCAACGATCTGAGCCTTTTTCAGGCTTTGGGGACCACATTTGCCACGAACACATACAAGCATTGGCGCATCAACCACCTGGCGACGTTTAACGTGACTTCGATGCTTTCCCCCACCTTGATCTCGACGGCGCGCATCAGTTTTAACCGGCACCAGTTTGCGATCGTCCCGTATTCCTTCGACTATGATCCGACCCTGCTGGGTTTCCCGGCGTCGCAGATCGCCGCAGCCCAGACCCGCAATACTTTCCCAGCGATCACGTTCTCGGGAGGGGGCTACGCGGGGCTTGGCGGCTCGGCGAACTCCAACGGCCAAACGCTCAATTTCAGCAACACCTGGTCGGCCGGGGAAACCCTGATCAAAACGATCAGACAGCACTCCTTGAAGTTCGGCGGCGAGGGCCGGGTCATGTTGAACAATCAATTCAACACGCTGCCGTTCGGCAACTTCGCGTTTACCTCGACGTTCACGCAGGCGAATGCGCTGGTAGCGGCATCGACCTCCGGGGACGCGCTGGCTTCGTTCCTGCTGGGTTATCCGAGCACGGTGAGCAGCACGTTCAACAACCCGGCAACCGAAGGACAGCGTTACTACGATGTCTTCGTTCAGGACGACTGGCGCGTCACGAAGAAGCTGACGCTGAACTTCGGCCTTCGCTGGGACTACGAGTCGCCCATTACCGACCGGTACAATCATTTCGTCTGCGGCTTCAACACCTCGACCGTGAGTAACCTCGGCTCCGCAAGCGGTCCGCCGATCACCGGCGGAGTCACCTTCTGCGACAACAACCATCGGCTGCCCTACAAACGCGACCTGAACAACTTTGGACCACGCGTAGGCTTCGCCTACCAGGTCTCCCCGAAACTCGTGTTGCGCGGCGGGTGGGGCCTTACCTATACGCCGACCGCCGACGTGGCTCCCTCCACGGGCTACTCCCTCACCACCACGCCTACCACGTCGGTAGCCAATGCCGGCCTGGTGCCGATCACGACGCCGGGCTGCACGGGCAACAACTGCGGGATGCTCTCCAATCCGTTTACAACCGGCATTAACGTGCCGTACGGCAGTTCGCTGGGCCTTCAGACCAACGTGGGCTCGAGTGTCTCGTTCATCGACCCCGACCGCGTACTTGCGTACTTTCACAACTTCTCGGCGGGCTTCGAGTACGAGTTGCCCTCCCGTTCGGTCCTGGAAGTCTCTTACAATGGAAACCGCGGCCGGCATATCTCGACCTCGCTGGCGCTCGACTCGGTCAGCTACGCCCAGTATCTGAACAACGGGTCCAACCTGACTGGAGTCACGGTGCCGAATCCTTATGCCGGCCTGCTGAATGGCACGTCGCTGAACAGCGCGACCATGACGCTGCAGCAATCGCTCCTGCCCTACCCGCAATTCACGGGAGTCACCGAATCCGGCATGCCCATTGGCACCACCCGGTACGACGCCCTGAGAATCCGGTTTGAGAAACGCGTGTCGGCCGGCCTTTCGGTCCTGTTCACCTACACCAAGGCGAAGAACTGGACGTATAACAGTTATTTGAACAACGGCATGGATGCGGCCGGGCAGTTCATCACGCGCATCGGCAACGCGCCGCCCTCGATCATGACTACCGGTCTCACATACATGCTCCCGATCTTCAAAAACACCAAGGGCATCGTCGGATCGGCGTTGGGCGGATGGCAACTGGCGGGAACCGTCAATTACACTACGGGTGCTTTGATCGGCGTCAGCGGCGCGACGTCTACCGGGATCGATCCCACGATCTCCGGCGCGAATTACCAGCATTGGTTCAATACATGCACCTTTAACAACACCACGGGTACGCGGCAGAATTGCCAGAGCCCCACGGAACCGGTCGCCTGGATCATTCAGAAGCCGTTCACTCTGCTGTTCCAGCCGATCCCGCAGTTCAACGATTTCCGAGCCAAGGCATGGCCGCATCTGAATTTCTCCATGTTCAAGTCGTTCCGGCTCCATGAGCGCTTGCGGATGGAGTTGCGCGCCGAATCGTTCAACACGACCAACACGCCCGAGTTCGGAGCACCGACCGCGACTGTCACATCCAGCCTCTTCGGTGTCACCACTCTGGCCCAGACCAACGACGCGCGAAACATCCAAATAAGCGCGCGAATCAGTTTCTAACCAGATCCCGGCCGGAGTCCGGCCGGCAGGCCGCAGGTGCGGCCGCGATGCAGCGACTTGGTCCCGCTCAGGAATTGACAACGCCGACACCGGGGGGCGGGTTGACAACCCGCCGCAGGATTCCATCCTGCTCCACAGCGAGGGCCAATTGAGACGAAGGTTGTAAGGAGACGCTTGTGTTTGTAAGAAAGATGAAGCTTGGAGTTTCTGTTGCCGTGGCCGCCATGTTTGCCGTTGCGCTGCCGGCGTCTGCGCAGACCTCTCTGGTTGAGGGGTTCAAGGAGCCGCCGAATATTGCCCGCCCGCGCGTTTACTGGTACTGGCAGAACGGCAACATCACCAAGGAAGGATTGACCAAGGATCTGGAATGGATGCACCGCGCCGGTATAGGTGGCGTGGAGACCTTCGACGTAGCAGTCTCGACGCCGAACGTCGTGGAACCCCGGCTTCTCTATATGCAGCCGGGCTGGAAGGACGCGTTCCACCATGCGCTTCAGGTGGCGGACAGGCTGGGTATGAAGACCACGATCGGCGCTGCGCCCGGATGGAGCCAGACGGGCGGGCCTTGGGTGAAGCCGGCCGACGCGATGAAGAAGTTCGTGTGGACGGAGACGGCAGTGGCGGGCGGCAAGCGCGCTCCGGGCGCACTGCCGAAGCCGCCTGAAGTGAATGGGCCGTTCGGGGATCAAGCACGCGGCGCAAGGGGTGGGGTGACCCTGCCGCCCCTGTACAAGGACCAGATGGTGATCGCGTTTCGCATGCCGGCGGTGGAGAGTGCGCTGGAGCGGGCGCACCCCACTGTGACATCCAGTGGAGGCAGCTTCACCTACGCCGATCTCTCCACGCGCACCTATGCGAATCCAATGGATTTGCCGGGAGCTGCGGGCAAGGCATCCTGGATTCAGATTGCGTTCGATACGCCGCAGAAGGTGCGCGGCGTGACGGTCGCCACCCTGGGTGCTGGAGGAGGGCGCGGAGGTGGGGGGTTCGGGGGTGGCGCACCGATGGAATCGCTGGAGGCGAGCGGCGACGGTGCGAATTTCACAAAAGTGATGGACCTGCCCGGCGGCGGGGTCTATCAGCGAACATTTGCCTTTGCGCCGGTGACCGGGCGGTACTTCCGGCTTCGGTTTTCCAGCTTGAACGCGACTACCTTCAGGATCTGCCGCTTCCAGCTTCATGCGGCGATGCCGGTGAACCGGTTTGAACTAAAGGCCGCTTTTGCGGCGGTTCCCGACTATTACGAGATTGCGACGCCGCAAACGGATGAGCTCAATGTAGTAAAGAAGACGGATGTGCTCGACCTGACGGCCAAGATGGGCCCGGATGGGACGCTGGACTGGACGGCCCCTGCCGGCGGCGATTGGATGGTGCTCCGGATGGGATATTCGCTGACTGGGGCGACCAATGCTCCGGCGCCAACGGAGGCAACGGGATATGAGGTGGACAAACTGAGGAAGGGCGCCACCAAGACCTTCATGGACGATTACCTAAAGCTCTATGCGGACGCTTCCGGCGGAATGATGGGTGAGCACGGCGTCAATAATGTGGCGACCGATAGCTGGGAGGCGGGATTCCAGAACTGGACGGATGGCATTCTCGCGGAATTCAAGCGGCTGCGGGGCTACGATCCGACTCCGTGGGTGCCGGCTTTGACTGGCCATGTCGTGCAATCGAGCGATGCTAGCGACCGTTTCCTGTGGGACTTCCGGCGGACGATCGCCGACCTGGTGATTTCGTCGAACTTCAACCAAGTGCGCGACAGCCTGCACGAGCGGGGCCTGAAGTACGTGACTGAAGCGATGGCGGCGAGCCGGGCAACGATTGGCGATGCCATGGAAATGAAGGCGCGGGCCGACTTCCCGATGGGCGAATTCTGGCTGCCCTACCAGACTTTCCGAACCACGAATTACGTTGCCGACCTTCGCGACACGGCGGCGGTAGCGCACATCTACGGGAAGCTCGCCACGGCGGAATCCATCACGTCGACCGGAATTCCGTACGCGTATGGACCGTGGGATGAGAAGCTGACTGCCGACGAGATACTTCTGGACGGCATCAATCAGATGACCTTGCACGTCTCGGTGCACCAGCCCAACGACAATGCGCCGGGATTGGCTCTCGGCCAGTTCGGGATGTGGTTCAACCGGCTGGAAACGTGGGCGGAGCAGGCGCGGGCATGGACGGACTACATTGCACGAAGCTGCTACCTGCTGCAGCAGGGGCGTGCGGTGATCGACGTTGCCTATTTCTACGGCGAAGAAGGTCCCGCGACGGTGGTCAACCAGTCCCATGCGCCGGAGATCGCGGATGGGTACAACTATGACTTTGTCAACAAGGAATCGCTTGTAAATGAGTTTTCGGTCGAGGGCGGAAAACTGGTGACCAAGTCGGGGATGAAGTACCGGCTCCTGTACCTGGGCGGCACGAGCAACCGGATGACCTTGCCGGTGCTGGAGAAGCTGCGCGCCCTTATGACGGCGGGAGCGGTGGTGGTTGGATTGCCGCCGGTGGATTCTCCCAGCCTGTCGGACGATGTAACGAAGTGGACGGCGGTGGCACGGGAGATATGGCCCGATAAGTCGCTGGTTCACAAAGTAGGGTCAGGAAAGATCTATCGGACCATGAACCTGAGCCAGGTGCTGGGGGCGGAGGCCATTCAGCCCGACTTCGCGTATATAAGACCTTTCACGGATGCGAATGTGAGGTTCTATCATCGCGTGGATGGCAACACGGACATCTACTTCGTAAGTAACCGCACCGACAACGCGATGAACATCAATGCCGACTTCCGCGTTGCCGGGAAGGCCGCGGAGATTTGGATGGCGGACCGGGGCGTCATTCGGCCGGCCTCCTACCGCATACACGACGGCATCACCACGGTGCCGTTAACGCTGGATCCGAGGGACGCCGTGTTTGTCGTCTTTCGCGAGCCGACGACGGCCGTGGCGCGGACGGTGGTGGCGCCGAGCCGTTTCAGGCTGTCGGACGTGAGCGGGCCGTGGGAAGTGGAGTTTCAGGCGGGACGCGGGGCTCCGAAATCGGCTACCTTCGACGCACTGTCGGACTGGAGCAACAATGCGAATCCGGGAATCAAATACTTCTCGGGTACGGCAACCTACACCAAGACCATCGAGATTTCCGAGGCTGCGTTGAGCCAGAAACCGCGGATCGAGCTGGATCTGGGCAACGTGCATGAAGTGGCTGAGGTGGCGGTGAACGGGAAGACTGCGGGGATCGCGTGGAAGCCGCCCTATCGGGTGGACATTACCGACGCCGTCAAGGCCGGAACGAATATCCTCTCGATCAAGGTGGTAAACCTGTGGCCAAACCGGTTGATTGGCGACCAGCAGCCGGGCGCGGAGAAGTTTACCTTTGCGCCGAACAGCACCTATAAAGCGAACTCTCCACTGATGCCGTCCGGGTTGATCGGGCCAGTGCAGGTTGTTGGGTTGGCCGAAATCAGGTGAAACATCACGCATTGTGGGAGTCGACATCGCCGGCCCTGTTCATGAGGTAGCTCAGAGCCCGATCGACACATGAGTCCAGGTTCGCGTCCGTGTCGATGACGAGTTTGGGGCGGTCGATCGGCTCCCACGCCTCTCGGATCTGGCGATAGAGTTCCGGCGTGCGATTCGCGGCGGGGTGGGTCTTTTGCGCCATCGCTTGCGCCAGGCGTCCGAGCGCGGTCTGCTCCGCACAGACGCATTCCAGCATCGCCCAAGCGGTCCCCGCCTGCCGGCAGAATTCGATCGCGCGCTCACGCTGGTATCGCCGCGAGAACGTACGGCCATCCAACAGAACGTGGAGCTCGGCATCCTTGGCCAGCAGATACGCGGCAGTTTGCAGCATGATCTCCTGGCAGAAATCGTCCTGCGCCGGCGAATACTCGATGTGCGCCAGCTGGAAGAGCGCCGCCCGAATTACGTCCTTATCGAGAACCGCGGCCGGAAGCCGCTGTGCGAGCGCTCGCGCCAGCGTGCTCTTACCCGTACCGGGCAGTCCCGCCATGATCACGATCATAGATAACCCCCAGCTACAGCGCGCGCAGCCACGAGAAAGTTTCTGCCAGGTTCCGCGACTGGAATACGAGCGATCCAGGCACGATGACATCCGCGCCGGCGCGGCGCAGGAGAGGCACGGTATGGGAACGGATGCCGCCATCGGCGATCAGCCGGACGCGAGCGCGCCGTTCGCCCAGCATGGACGCCGCGCTTGCGAGACGGCCGCAGGCTTCCGGCGCCAGATCCTGGCCTTTGGCGCCTGGCACTGTACCGAGCAGAAGTAACGCATCAATGCGGTCGAAGTAAGGCTCGGAGGCGGCGACGGGAGTGTCCAGGCGCAACGCCAACCCGGCTGAACGGCCCGCGCGGCGAATGGCTTGGATGGCCGCTGCCGCTTCGGATTCGCCGACTTCCGCGTGTATCGTGATCACGTCGGCGCCGCTGGCTGCGAAGTCCTCGATAAGGGTCGTGGGGCGCTCGACCATCAGGTGAATGTGAAATGGCCGCTTGGTGAGCGGACGCAGGGCGCGCATCAGGTCCGGAAAGAACAGCAGGCCGGGGGCGAAGTGGGCGTCGGAGACGTCCAGGTGAAACGAGTCGGCGAATGGCTCGACGCGCTCGATCCCAGCCGCTAAGTTGGCGAGATCCGCCGACCACAAGGAGACGTCGGCCAGGAGGCGTGTATGTGGCAGGTCCCGCCAGCCGCTCGTGTTCAAAATGCACCAGCCGAGGGGGCTCGTTCGATCGAGGCGCGTGGCGGGGCTCCCTGGATGTGACACGGGCTCATTCGGTTAATCGTAGCAACTCGCCATTCCCCGTCACCGCCCGCGATCCGTTTCGCCCCCTGCTATCATGAAGATTCCCCATGCAAATCGAGAAAGTGTACGAGCCCCGGCGGTTCGAGCCGCATTGGGCTCAATGGTGGATCGACTCGGGCATCTTCCGTGCCGCCAGCAAAGGCGCGGCGCGCGTCTTTTCCCTCGTCATTCCGCCGCCCAACGTGACCGCGTCCTTGCACATCGGACACATGCTGGAGCACACCGAAATCGATGTCACCATCCGCTGGCGGCGCATGACCGGCGCCAATACCCTCTGGCTGCCCGGCACCGACCACGCCGGCATCGCCACCCAGATGATGGTGGAGCGCAAGCTCGCCGAAGAGGGGATCAAACGCACCGACCTGGGGCGCGAAGAGTTCGAACGGCGCGTCTGGCAGTGGAAGCAGGAGTGCGGCGATACCATCAAGCACCAGATGGTGCAGTTGGGCGCCAGTTGCGACTGGAGCCGCGAACGCTTCACCCTCGACCCCGGACTCTCGCGCGCCGTGCGCGAAGTCTTCGTGCGCCTCTTCGAGAAGGGCCTCATCTATCGCGGCGAGTACATGGTCAACTGGTGCCCGCGCTGCCTCACCGCCATCTCCGACCTCGAAGTGGCCCACACTGACGTGCAGGGCCACCTCTGGCACCTTCGCTACCCGGTGAACGGCATGCCTGACCGATTCGTGACCGTGGCCACCACGCGTCCCGAGACCATGCTCGGCGATACCGCCGTGGCCATAAATCCGGAAGACCCGCGCTACCGCGACCTGCACGGCAAGACCGTGCAACTGCCGCTCATGGACCGCGAGATCCCCGTGATCCTCGACCCCCTGGCCGATCCCGAATTCGGCACGGGCGTGGTCAAGGTGACGCCGGCCCACGATCCTGTCGATTTCGAAGCCGGCAAGCGCCACAACCTGCCGAAAATCCAGGTCATCGGCGAGAACGGAAACATGACCGCCGCGGCGGGCCCCTACGCCGGGCTCGACCGCTTCGAAGCGCGCCGCCGCGTGGTCACCGACATGGAAGCGGCCGGCCTGCTGGCGGGCATCGAGGACTACCCGCTCAACCTGGGCAAGTGCCAGCGCTGCAAAACGGTGGTGGAGCCGCTGATTTCCACGCAGTGGTTCGTCAAGACCAAGCCGCTGGCCGAAAAGGCCATCGAAGTGGTGGAGTCCGGCCGCATCGAGTTCATTCCGGCCAACTGGTCCAAAACCTACTACGAGTGGATGTACAACATCCGCGACTGGTGCATCTCGCGCCAGCTCTGGTGGGGCCACCGCATTCCCGCGTGGCACTGCCAGGAGTGCCATGAAATCGTGGTGGCGCGCGAGACGCCGGACGCCTGCCCGCGCTGCGGATCGGGCGTCCTCGTGCAGGATCCCGACGTGCTGGACACCTGGTTCAGCTCCGGGCTCTGGCCGTTTTCCACGCTCGGCTGGCCCGACCAGACCGAAGATCTGGCCACCTTCTATCCCACTTCGCTGCTCATCACCGGCTTCGACATCCTCTTCTTTTGGGTGGCCCGCATGATCATGCTGGGCATGGAATTCATGGGCGAAGTCCCGTTCCGCCAGGTCTACATCCACGGCCTGGTGCGCGATGCCGAGCGTCAGAAGATGTCCAAGACGCGCGGCAACGTGGTCGATCCGCTGGTGGTGACCGAAAAGTACGGCACCGATGCGGTGCGCATGGCGCTGCTCCAGGGCGCCGCGCCCGGCACCGATATCGTGCTCACCGAAGAACGCATGGAAAGCTCGCGGGCGTTTGCCAACAAGATCTGGAATGCCGCGCGCTTCCTCTTTTTGAACATGGAGCGCTGCGCCGTGGCCCCGTGGGTCCCGGAAACCCTCGAGACCTTCCAGCCCGAAGCCGATTCCCTCTCCTTGCAGGTGCCCATCGAAGACCGCTGGATCTTCAGCCGCCTGAACAATTGCGCCGAGCAGGTGAACCGCGCCGTCGAGCAGTACCGCTATCACGAAGCCGCGCAGGTGCTGTGGCATTTCTTCTGGCACGAGTTCTGCGACTGGTACCTGGAGCTGAAGAAGCTCCGCTTCCAGGAAAACTCGGGCCTGGACGGTGGCTGGCGCAACACCCTGGCCGCCTTCGAAACGGCGCTTCGGCTGCTCCACCCGGCCATGCCGTTTCTGACCGAAGAGTTGTGGCAGCGGCTGGCGGCGGACCGCGCCATCCGGCCGGTTTCCGTCGCCTTGGCGCCGTATCCGCAATACCGGCAGAACGTGGCCGATCACGTCGCCGAGCGCGAAATCGGAATCGTGCAGGAGATCGTTACCCTGGCCCGCACGCTCCGCACGGAGAGCAAGCTCGACCCCAGGCAGTTGCTGGAAGGCGCGGTGTACTCGCGCAACTCGGCCCTCGAGATCGCGCTGCGCCATCGGGAGGCCATCCAGAAGCTCGCCAACGTCAACCTGGAGTTCAAATCCGGGGCCGCGCCAAAGGCTAATGCCATCCGTTCGACCGCCTGGTTCGACCTGGTGCTCGAAGTCCCTGAAGCGCAGGAAGACGCGCGGCGGAAGCGCCTCGCAAAAGAGTGCGAGCAGCTCTCCAGGAACATCGCCAATCTGACGCGGCAGTTGAGCGATGAAACCTTCCTGGGCAAGGCCCCGCCCAACGTCGTCACGGGCATGCGCCAGAAGCTGGCGGATTACGAAGCCCAATTCCGCAAGCTCGACTGCGTATGACCGGCATCCTGCGTCTGGCGTTGGATGAGGACATCGGCACGGGCGATGTCACCACGCTGGCCTGTGTTCCCGATACGCGGGATGCCACCGGGAAGTTCATCGCGCGCGAGCCGCTGATCCTGGCCGGCGCCGGATTGCTGAGCGAGATTTACGACCTCCGCGGCGGCGTTTCCGCGCTCGCGCTGCTGAAGCACGATGGCGATGCGTGCGCCAAAGGCGCGGTGATCGCCGAGGTCTCCGGCCGCGCGCGCACGCTGCTCGAATGCGAGCGCGTGGCGCTGAATTTCCTGCAGCGGCTGAGCGGCGTAGCCACCCTGGCGCGGCGCTACGCCGAGGCCGTCGCGGGCACCGGTTGCCGCGTACTCGATACGCGCAAGACCACGCCGGGGCTGCGCCGGCTGGAGAAGATGGCTGCGGCGGCGGGCGGCGTGACCAACCATCGCATGGGACTGTTCGATGCCATTCTGATCAAGAACAACCATATAGCGGCGGCGGGCGGCGTGCGCCAGGCAATCGAGCGGGCGCGCTCCAGCGGCCTCGCCATCCAAATCGAGGTGCGCACGCGAAAAGAACTCGCCGAGGCGCTCGAAGCCGGCGCGGACCACCTGTTGCTCGACAACCTGACGCCCGAAGAAGCTTTGCGCTGGATCCAGGCCATCGGAGGGCGCGCCAAAGTCGAGCTGTCCGGCGGCATTACCTTGGAGAACGTGCGGGATTACGCGGAAACCGGCGCCGATTTCGTCTCCTCCGGCGCCATCACCCATTCGGCGCGCGCCATGGACATCAGCTTCCGGTTGGAGCTGTCGTGAAGCTCGATATCGGCCGCGTGCGCCGCGAGTTTCCCGGGCGGCCCATCCTTTATTACCCCACGGTCGATTCCACCATGAACGCCGCGGCCGGATGCGAAATCGGAACGGTCGTCGTGGCCGATGAGCAGACCGCCGGCCAGGGCCGCCACGGCCACTCCTGGCACTCCGAGCCGCGCGCCGGAATCTACTGCTCCATCGTGCTCGAGCCGGCGCCGGTGCTCACCCTGGCGTTGGGCCTCGCCATCGCGGAAGCCCTGGCCCAGGCCACCGGACTCGCCTGCGATCTGCGCTGGCCCAACGATGTGATGCTCGGCGGGAAGAAGGTCGCCGGAATCCTCGTGCAACTCGCGGATGGCAAGGCCATCGCCGGCATCGGAATCAACGTGAACCACACGCGGTTTCCGGACGATCTGGCGGCGGAGGCGACGTCGGTGAGGATCGGGACCGGCCGGGAGTCCTGTCCCACCGCCATACTGATCGCGTTGCTTCTGGCGGTGGACAGCTTTGTCACCGAAGACCAGGAGACCATCCTTCGCCTCTTCACCCACGCATCCAGCTACGCCGCGGGACGGCGCGTAACCGTGCGGCAAGCCGGCGGAGTGATCGAGGGCGTCACCGCGGGTCTCGACCGGTCGGGATTCCTCATCGTGCGCCAGGACGACGGAACCGATACTCTTGTGGTTGCGGGAGGCGTACGTGCTGCTGGCTCTTGACGCAGGCAACAGCAACATCACCATCGGCGCTTTTGAAGGCCGCGAAATGGTTTCCCACTGGCGGCTGCGCACGGTGCACGAGCAGACTGCCGACGAGTGGGGCATCCTGCTGCGAAATCTGTTCTCGCCGGCGGGTCTGGACATCGCCACGGTGGACGGCATGATCATCTCGAGCGTGGTGCCGCCCATCGATTCGACCCTGGCATTCATGGCCCAGCGCTACTTCCGCACCGAGGCGCTGTTCGTCGGGCCGCGCACCGACATCGGGCTGGCCATCCGCTACGACAATCCCGACGAAGTGGGCGCCGACCGGTTGGTCAACGGTGTCGCGGGCTTTTACAAGTACGGCGGCCCGTGCGTGATCGTCGACCTGGGGACCACCATCAACTTCGACGTGATCTCCAAGGACGCGGAATACCTCGGCGGCGCCATTGCGGTGGGGATCGGCATTTCGATCGATGCGCTTTTCAGCAAGACGGCGCGCCTGCCGCTGGTGGATTTCCGTCCGCCCAAGGACGTGGTTGGCACCAACACCGTGGCCAGCATGCAGTCGGGGCTGTATTTCGGCGCGATCGGAATGATCGACGGCATCCTGGAGCGCATCATTCAGAAGCTGGGGCCGGGAACCAAAGCCATAGCGACGGGCGGGCAGGCCAACCTGATCGTCAGCGGTTCGCGGTTCCTGAAGACGGTGGACGAGCACCTCACGCTGGAAGGGCTCCGGATGATCTGGGAGCGCAACCGCGGTTGAACTACTTCAACTACTTCACCGAAACCGAGGAGCACTTTCAAAGGGCCCGCGGGACCAGCCTATTCCTGCTTTCGACGCTCGACTGGGCGCTGCTCGAGTCGTGGAAAAACGCGGGCGTGCCGATCGAGGCGGTGATGCGCGGGATCGATGCGGCCTTCGAAAAGTGGCGCGGCCGCAAGGTCAAGACCCAGATGGTGAATTCGCTGGCCTTCTGCGCGCAGGCGGTGTTGACCGAAGCCAAGATCATGGAGGGAACGGCGAAGCCGCGCCGGGAAGTCGCGGCGCCGTTTTCGCTCGACGAGTTGCGGGAGTATCTCGAACGCAATGCCGCGGCGCTTCCCGCGGAGTACGGAGATACCGCGGCATCGCTCCGCAAGCTGGCCGCCGAAGTGGACCGGCATTACACAGACCTGGAAGCTCTGGAGCAGCGCTTGACCGTGCTGGAAGAGAAGATGATCGCCTCGGCGCGTACGCGGCAAAGCGAGGAGGCATTGCTCGCAGCGCGCCAGGACCTCGACCGCCAGTTGCGGCCGTATCGCGGAAAGATGACGGCCGACCAGTTGACCATGCTGGAAAAGCAGTACCTGGACCGCAACCTGCTGGAGAAGGCCGGCCTGCCGCGTTTGAGCCTGTTCTACATGAGGTGACTTCTCCACGGCGTCAGGCGTGGAATCCACCTCGGTACTTCCGCGCGGAAAGATTCGTACTCGGATCTGAAACTTGCCCTGAGGGAGGGCTCTTCGTAGACCAGCACAAACACGTGAAACAGCAGCCAGACAAGCCCAGCGTATTCCAGCACCGAGACGTTTCCGAGAGTCAGGCCTTGGCCGAGAATCGCGCTCACCACCGCCACGTACATGGGATTTCGGACATAACGATACAGCCCGGTGACCACCAGGTGGCGGGTTGGGAAGACCGGGGCTGGCGTCCCTACGCCTTCGAGTGCGAATCGGGCAAACGAGTCCAGGAGGCCAATGCCTCCCAGCGCGATCAGCAGGCCGCCAACCCAACGGAAAAGCGGCATCCCGAAGAAAGGAGCTTCGACGCGCCAACCGGAGATCCACCAGGGCACCATACCGGCAACGAACCCTGGTGCGATGACCAGGAAAACCGCGGAGCCGGCGATCGCCAACGCCTTCCTCATCGCGTCTGCGCCCGGGGCACTAACCCTGCACCTGCATCGAAATCAGGAACTCCATCTTCGAGCGCGCCGCGCCGCGGTAAGAGCCGGTAATCGGCGCGGCGAGCCTCGGATCGGCCGCTGCCGCCACCGCCACATGACAACTCCCGACCGCCAGCCCCTGCGACGGATCGTACCCCCGCCAGCCGCCGCCCAGCAGATACACTTCGGCCCAGGCGTGCATGTAGGCGCGCTCCTGCGTGGCGGCCTCCTGTTGGTAACCACTGACAAACCGCGCCGGGATTCCCATCGCCCGGCAACCGGCGCAGAATACCACCGCCAGGTCGCGGCACGATCCCTCGCGTTCCCGTAGTGTGACGTCGGGCGGCTGCGGCGGCCCGTCGTCGCGCACCACGTGCTGGAAGCCGAACAGCGTCCGGTTGAGCGCCGCCAGGAATCCCTGCGTCTGCCAGTTGGTGGATTGGGCCAGCGAGCGCGCCAGCTCCCGCACCAGCCCGCCGCCGTTCGATGTTCCCAGGTAGGGCGCCACCGCCGAGCGCAGCGGTTCCTGGTACACCAGCGGCAGGGAATTCAGCTCCGCCTCGGCCAGCACAAAATCGAAAGGATTCTCCCGCAGAGTCTCGATCTCGAACGAGCTTTTCACCGCCAGCTCCTGCACCGGCTCGCGGAACCACGCTTCCAGCACGACGTTGCCGTCCTGGTCCAGGCACTCCGTGCGTCCCGCAGGCGCCGGGGAAATCTCCAGGCCGTACTTCAGAAGGCGCTGTGCACCGTCCTCGCGCGGCCGCAGCCGGAACGTGTGCGGCTCCGGGTGGACCGTGTCCTCGTACTGGTAAACGGTGGAATGGTTAACCGAAATTCGCATGAATGTGCTTCGGTTCAGAGCACCAGCGCATCGCGCGTCAGCCTGGAGAAAGCCGCCTCCACCCAATCCGACGGCAGTTCTTGCACGCTGCGGCGCATCCGCTCCTGCCACCAGTTGGAAATCTCGCGCAGGTCGTCGCGCTCGTAGCGATGCTCCACCAGCAGGAAGCTTCCCTTGGCATAGAGGATCACGTCCATCGGGAAATCCACGTCCGCCGCGCACAACCGCGTGGCGTCGAAAGCCAGCAGCCCCACCTTGAAGGCATACAGCATGGAATCGGATTGCTTCAGCGACCGCTCCAGGATGGGCTTGCCGAATCCCGACGCGCCGATAATCTGATAGGGCGTATCCGGGCCGATCTCCACCCAGTTCCCCTCGGGATAAACCAGGTACAGGCGGTGCGAGGAATCGCCCGCCATCTGCCCGCAGATCAGCGCGTGCGAATTGAATTTCAGCTCGGCCCGCTGGAGCGCGGCGCCGTCCTCCTCGGCCACCCGCCGCACCTGCTGGGCATACGTGTTCACCACCTTGAAAAGCCGGTCCCGCGCCCGCGTCTCGCGTGCGAAGGCCTCTTCGAAACCCAGCAGGATCTTGTCGCGCAGCGATCTCAGGCCCGAGTTCATCACGAAGAACGCGAAGCCCGGCCCCTGGTAGCTGGCGGTCTTCTTCGCCACCAGGCATTCGTTGCCCGCCACCACGCGAGTGTCCGCGATCCCGATCAGGCCCTGCTCTACGTTGATTCCGAGGCAAAAGGTCATGGCGCAGTTCGGCTACCTTGGGCGGTTGCGAAGCTCTGCACAAAAAAGTCGCCAAGGATGCACTCATCAATTCTATTCATTTTTGCCTCCAGCGCGTCAAAAAACTCGTGCAGGCCCGACTTGATGACCGCCTCGCTTTGCGCGTAATCCAGCTCCGATCGCAGCAGCCCGATCCGCTGCTCCGACACGCACGAAAAAGCCCCCGCGGGCGTCCCCGTGATCGCGTGCAGCGATTGGTCCGCCAGCCCGATGCAATGCCGCACGGCGCGCGGGAACTCGCCGTCCAGCAGCAGGAACTCCACGATCCGCTCCGGCGAAATCCGCCCGTACCGCTTCCGGTACATCTCGAAGCCGCTCACCGATTTCAGCACCGCCGCCCACTGGATGTCGTCGTAGGGCGTGCCCACATCCGCCACTGCGGGCAGCAGGATAAAGTACTTCACGTCCAGCATCCGGGTGGTCTTGTCCGCCCGCTCCAGCGTGGTGCCGAGCCGGATGAAGTGCCACGCTTCGTTGTGGCTCATGGTCACGTCGGTCACGCCCTGGAACAGGTGGCAGGCCATGCGCACCTGGTGGCAGAATTCCGGCAGCACCTCCACCGGCTTCCGGCTCTCTTCCATCACCAGCAGGTACAGGCTGTTGATCTGCTCCCACATTTCCGAGGAAATGGTCTCCCTCACCGAACGCGCGTTTTCCCTGGCCGCCAGCACGCAGGAACAGATCGAGTTCCGGTTCCTCAAATCGAACGCCAGAAACTGCACGACGTTTTCCTCGGTGCCCGCGCCGTAGTGCTCGTGGAAGATCGCGCGATCCCCCGACGTGTCCACGATCGGCTCCCACTGGCCGCCGTACTCCCGCGGCAGGTCCAGCATCAGGTTCTGGTTCACTCCCAGAAACCGCGCCACGTTCTCGGCGCGCTCGATATAGCGGCCCATCCAGTAGATCGAGTCGGCGACCCGGCTCAGCAGTGGTTGCGATGCCGCCCTCATTGCTGTTGACCTCCCGCCCCTCCGGTCTGCTCCTGTGCCGGACCGCGCTCCAGCACCCACGTATCCTTACTGCCGCCGCCCTGCGACGAGTTCACTACCAGCGATCCTTTGGTCATCGCCACGCGGGTCAGTCCGCCCGGCAGCACGTAGATCTCCTTGCCGCACAGAATGTACGGCCGCAGGTCCACGTGCCGGCCTTCGAAATTCTCGTCCACGATGGTGGGCACGCGCGACAGCCCCAGCGTCGGCTGGGCGATGAAGTTCCGCGGATTCGCCTGGATCTTCGCCGCGAACTCTTCCTGCTGCTTCCGCGTGGAGTGCGGTCCCACCAGCATCCCGTATCCGCCCGATTCGTTGGCCGACTTCACGACCAGCTCCGCCAGGTGCTCCAGCACGTAGCTCCGGTCGCTGTCCCTCCAGCAGAGATACGTCGGCACGTTGGGCAGGATGGCGTCGTCTCCCTCGTAATAGCGGATCATCTCCGGGACGTAAGCGTAGATCACCTTGTCGTCCGCCACGCCATTGCCCGGCGCGTTGGCCAGCGCGACCCGTCCCGCCTGGTACGCCGCCATCAGGCCCGGGACGCCCAGCAGCGAATCCGGACGGAACGCCTCGGGATCCAGAAAGTCGTCGTCGATGCGCCGGTAGATCACATCCACCCGCTCTGGTCCCTTCGTCGTGCGCATGAAAACGCCTCGGTCGTTGGCTACCAGGTCGCGCCCTTCCACCAGCCGCACGCCCATCTGCTGCGCCAGGAAGCTGTGCTCGAAATACGCGGAGTTGTGAATGCCCGGCGTCAGCATCACCACGCACGGGTTCGCTCGCCCACCCGGCGCGATGGATTCCAGCATTTCCAGCAGGCGGCTGGGATACTCGGCGACCGGCCGCACCGAAAGCCCCTCGAACACCGCCGGAAAAATGCGCTTCAGCACTTCGCGGTTCTCCAGTACGTAGGAGACTCCCGAAGGCACCCGGAGATTGTCCTCCAGCACGTAATACTGCCCGTCGCGGTCGCGCACCAGGTCGGTCCCGGTGATGTGGCACCACACGCGCCGCGGCGGATTGAGACCCTGGCACTGTTTCCGGTAGGAGACGGCCGAGAGAACCACGTCGCTCGGAATGGTGCCGTCTTTCAGGATCTTCTGGTCGTGATAGATGTCGTCGATGAACGCGTTCAGCACGCGGACGCGCTGCTGGAGTCCCCGCTCGATGCGGTCCCACTCGCCGGCCGGCACGATTCGCGGGATCAGGTCGAAGGGGAAGATCCGTTCGGTCCCCGCGGCGTCTCCGTAGACGTTGAAGGTGATGCCCATCTGCAGCAGCAACCGCTCGGCCGCGTGCTTGTACCGCAGCAACTGCCCCTGCGATAGCGACTCCACCGTTTCCAGGAGAAGCCGGGCGTGCGCCCTGGGCCGGCCGCTGCCCTCGAACATCTCATCGTAGAAACCCTGTGTGTCGTAAGACGAAAACTGCATAGCCGTACCTCAGGCGCACCCGTGCTGGTTTGCCCGCATTGCGTCAATGTAGCATCCCTCCGCGATGCTCCGTCATGGAAAGGTTTTATGAGCCTGATACGCTTTTTCAATGCGGGATCCGTCATTTTGCCGGCGACGGGCCAACTGGATTACCGGCAATCCCTGGTGCGGCCGCAAGGACCGCGCGAACACGGAATGGGCCAGAAACAGAAATGGGGTGAACTGTTTTAATGAGGTGAGGAATATGAAGCTCAACCGGCGTCACCACAAGACGCGTACGGCATACTGCTCAATCTCCGGGTCAGGCGTAAGAATCGCCATCCCGTGCACGATGGCCTGCGCCACCAGCATCCGATCAAACGGATCCGAGTGGAGCCCAGGTAGCCTGCCTGCGTGGAGAGCGGATTCTTCATCGATGTCCAATGGCGCAATGCCGCTCGCTTCGCGGATCATCGCGACAAAAATATCCGGCCTGCCAGGAAGAGGAAGGCGCCCGGCTGCGTGCTTGATGCCGATTTCCCAGGCAGAGGCGGCGCTTAGGTAACGTTCGTTGTTCCGATCCAGAAAGACTGCGGCAGCGGTCTTGCTCAGCCGCGGCGATTCTGAAGCGATCCAGAGAAATGTGCAAGTGTCCACCAGAATTTTCATGGCGAGAGGAACCGTCACTTGCCGCTGAAGGCTTTTATGATCTCGTCGGGCAAGGGCTCGAAAAACGAATCGGGAACCACGAATTCGCCCCTGGCTGCACCGATACGCGGCTTACGGACCCCCTTCTTGCGAAGTGATCGGAGTTCCGCCACCGGCCGATTCCTGTTGCAGACCACCACCGTCTCGCCGGGTGTCAGTTCCGCTAAATAGCGCGACAGATTGGTTTTTGCGTCGTGGATATTGACTCGCTTCACAACTATATTGTGAACCACGAAGTGAACTAAATCAATTGCCGCAAGGCATCCGCGGATGGCTATGCTCTCCGGGCACGTGCCGGACGCCCGGTCCGGTGTGGAGGAACCCGCGCCCCCCCAAAAAATCCCTTGCACCGATATACCTTTTGATATATCATACGACATATCATGAGCAAGCCATTTTCCGCCTGGGGCTACACCGGTTTCCCCTGGACCCCCTTCGCGGGCCGCCGCGCGCGCTTCTTCGAGTCCGGCGAAGTCCGCCTCGCCATCCTTTCGCTGCTCAGCGAGGGCCCCAAGCACGGGTATCAATTAATGAAGGAAATGGAGGAGCGCTCCGGTGGCATGTACCGCGCCAGCGCCGGCAGCGTCTACCCCACGCTGCAACAGCTCGAGGACGAAGGCCTGGTCGAAGCCGCCGTGCTCGGCGGCCGCCGCACCTACAGCCTCACCGCCGCCGGCCGAAAAGAACTCGACAACGATCCCGAAACCGTCCGCCGCATCTGGGAGCGCGCCGGGCAGTACGAGGACTGGCGCGGCTGCATGGGGCCCGAAGCCGTGGTGGTCTACGGGCCGCTGATTCAGTTGCTGAAAACCGGGCTCCAGGCCGCCGGGCGCGTGGGCGGCAAAAAGGAAGGCGCCGACCGCATCCGCACCATCCTGGAGCGCGCGCGCCGCGAACTGGAAGCACTTTAGAGAGGAGCATTCGGAGGAGAAATGGGAATCGGCATCCGCATCGAAGACTTGCGCAAGATCTACGACTCGCCGCCCCCGTCCGCGCTGCGAGGAGCCGGGGGCTTTTCCTTTACGCCGGTCCGTTCCGCCAAAAGCAAAGACAAAAAGAAGAAGGTCGAAGTGGTGGCCCTGGACGGCATCTCGCTCGAAATCCATCCGGGCGAAGTGTTCGGCCTGCTGGGCCCCAACGGCGCTGGCAAAACCACCACCATCCAGATTCTGACGACGCGCACCAGGCCCACCAACGGCCGCGCCTTCGTCGGCGACCACGACGTCTGGCAGGAGCAGGTCAAGGCCAAGCTCCTGATCGGCGTGGTGCCGCAGCGACCCAACCTCGATTTCGCCCTCACCGCGCGCGAGGTCCTGCTGTTTCACGGCGCCTATTTCGGCCAGAGCCACAAGGAGCGCGCGCGCCGCGCCACCGAGCTGCTCGAAAAGTTCAAGCTCACCGACCGCGCCGATCATATGGTCCGCACCTTCTCCGGAGGCATGATGCAGCGCATGTTGATCGCGCGCGCCATGATGCACGATCCCGAGGTGCTCTTCCTCGACGAGCCCTCGGCCGGCCTCGACCCCCAGACGCGCCTGCTGCTCTGGGAGATCATTCGCGATTACAACCGCCAGGGGAAAACCATCGTCCTCACCACCCACTATATGGACGAGGCCGACACGCTGTGCGACCGGCTGGCCATCATCGACCACGGCAAGATCATCGCCATCGGCACGCCCCGCGACCTGAAGGCGTCGATCCCCGGCGGCTACCTGCTGCGCCTGCGCTTCGACCGCGCGCCCGAAGAGCTTCTCGCTCGACTGCGGACCTTGCCCGGTGTGAGCGAGGTCCGCTCCACCGACCACATCGCCGCCGACGTTTATGCCGACCGTGGCGGGCCGCTGATCTCCGCCATCGTGAACTCCGCCCAGTCCGCCGGCGCGGAGCTGCACGACGTCCACATCTCCGAGCCCAGCCTGGAAAACCTGTTTCTACACCACACCGGAAGGAGCCTGCGCGATTGAACTGGAAAACTTTTTACGCCATGCTTTCGCGCGACGGGCACGTCGCCCGCCGCAATTTGCTTCCCACGCTCATGCAAAACCTGCTGCAACCGCTGCTGCTCACCTTCGTGTTCGGCCGCGTGCTCACCTCGGGCGGCATGATGCAGGGCTCTTACAAGAACGTCCTGCTGCCGGGCATCATCTCCATCAGCATGGTGCTTTCGGGAGTTTGGGCGGTGGCCATGCCGCTGATCTCCGAATTCCAGTTCACCAAGGAGATTGAAGACCGCCTGCTCGCCCCCATGGCAACGCAGTGGCTGGCGGTCGAGAAGGTGGTCGCCGGAATGATCCAGGCCATCGTCTCGGGCATCGTGGTGATTCCCGCGGCGTACCTGATGATGGGCTCCGGCGCGAACCTGAGCTTCGCCCATCCGCTGCAGTTCCTCGCGGTCTGCTTCCTGATCGCGTTCCTGGCGGCAGCCGGCGGCCTCACTCTGGGCTGCAGCATCGGACAGGCGCACATCGGCCTCATGTTCAGCCTGATCATCGCGCCCATGATCATGTTCGGCTGCGTGTATTATCCCTGGAGCTTCCTGAAGGCATTCCCCGTCCTGCAATACGTCGTGCTCATCAACCCGCTGGTCTACGCCACCGAGGGTTTGCGCGGCACGCTGGTGCCACAGATTCCCCATATTCCGATTCCCGCGATCATTGCCGCCCTGGTGGTGATGGATCTCGTGCTGCTGGTGGTGGGGCTCAATCGGTTCAACAAGAAAGCGGTGAGCTGAGCGGTGCGTACCTACTTCCACCTCGACATGGACGCCTTCTTCGTGTCGGTGGAAGAGCTGTTCGACCCCTCGCTCAAGGGCAAGCCCGTCGTCGTCGGCGGCCGGCCGAACGAGCGCGGTGTGGTGTCGGCCGCCTCCTACGCCGCGCGGAAATTCGGCGTGCATTCCGCCATGCCGCTGCGCACCGCCTACAAGCTCTGCCCGCAGGCGATCTTCGTCGATGGCCACCCCGATCGCTACCGCGAGGGCTCGCAGCAGGTCTACGACGTTCTGCGCTCCTTCTCGCCGCTGGTGGAAATGGCCTCCATCGACGAGGCCTACCTCGACATGACCGGCACCGGGCGTCTCTACGGTCCGCCCCTGCGCGCCGCGCATCTGTTGCATGAGCGGGTGAAGGCCGCCACTCGGCTGAACTGCTCCATCGGCATCGCCGCCTCCCGCCTGGTGGCCAAGATCGGCTCCGACCAGGCCAAGCCCAACGGCATCCTGTGGGTGCTTCCGGGCCTGGAGCCCGCCTTCCTGGCGCCGCTCGACGTGCGCAAAGTTCCCGGCGTCGGCAAGGTCACCGAGAAGAATCTCCACGCGCTGGGCATCCGCAAAGTGGGCGACCTGGCGCGGCTCGACGAAGCCTTCCTGGAGCAGCGCTTCGGCAAGTGGGGCATGGCGCTCGCCGGAAAGTCGCGCGGCCTCGACGCCGGCGGCTGGTTCGATACCGAAATCGGCGCCGAAGAAGGGCCCAAATCCATCAGCCACGAGCACACCTTCTCGGAGGACACCGCCGAGAAGGAGCGCATCGAATCCACCCTCGCGCGCTTGTGCGAAATGGTGGGCCGCCGCCTCCGCGAGCACGGCCTCCAGGCGCGGACCATCCAGCTCAAGCTGCGTTACTCCGATTTCTCGACCATCACCCGCGCCCGCTCCATCGCCCGCCCCACCCAGCTCGATACCGAATTGTTCGACGAAATCCGCGCGCTTTTCTACGCGAACTGGCGTCCCGGAGCCGCCGTCCGCCTATTGGGCGTTCACGCCTCCGGGTGGGCCGAAGGCGACGAGCAGTTGGATCTGATCGGCGGCGAGCGTCACGAAAAGTGGAAGGGCGCGCTGGCCGCCGCCGACAAAATGCGCGACAAATTCGGCGACTCGGCCGTCTCCCTGGCCGCCAGCCTCCGCGGCAACTTCCGCGAGCGCACCCATGAGAATCCGGCAGGCCTGCCGGGAAAGAAGCCGCGAGAGACGTAGGCTTGGGCCGGATACGCATCGGCCAAATAGAGCGGCCTGGGACTCGGGCGCGCTAGAATTGAATCGTCTGCGGCGCCATGCATCCCTTCCCCACACAGCTTTCGATCGGCGCGGTCCGGATCGCCCCGGCCACGGTCCTGGCGCCCATGGCGGGCGTCACCGACACGGTCTTCCGGCGCTTCATCCGCAACCTGGGCGGGTGCGGGCTGATCATGACGGAGTTCACCAGCTCGCACGGCGTGAGCGCGTCGCGTGGCACCCGCAAAGCCTCCAGGACCCTGAAGTACCTGGCCTTCGAGCCCGAAGAGCATCCCATCTCGGCGCAGCTTTTCGGCGCCGATCCCGAGGTGATGGCGGACGCCGCGCGGGTCTGCCAGGATCTGGGCTTCGATATTCTGGACATCAACTTCGGCTGCCCGGTCAACAAGGTGGTCAAGTGCAACGGCGGCTCCGGCCTGCTGCGCGACCTGCCGCTAGTGGAGCGCCTGCTGCGCGCCGTGCGGGCGGCCATCACCATCCCGTTCACGGTGAAATTCCGCGCCGGGTGGAACGATAAGGAACTGGTGGCCGTGCGGCTGGCCCGGCTGGCCGAGGAGTGCGGCCTTCAGGCCGTCGCGCTGCATCCGCGCACGCGCGAGCAGGGCTACGGCGGTAAGGCCGACTGGACGCGCATCGCCGAAGTCAAAGCCGCGGTGAAGATCCCGGTGATCGGCAATGGCGACATCGTCACGCCCGAAGACGCCGTCCGCATGGTGGCGGAGACGGGCTGCGACGCCGTCATGATCGGCCGCGCGGCGAGTTCCAATCCGTGGATCTTCCGGCAGATCCGCCAGTACGTCGAGACCGGCGCGTACGACGAGCCTACGCAACAAGACCGCTACGAAATGATGCGCCGCTATTACGCCATGCTCATGGAGCGCGCCGAGAGGGATATCGTCGGCAAGATGAAGCAGTTCGCCACGTACTTCACGCACGGGGTGCGGCACGGCGCGCAGCTTCGCGCCTCGATCTACCAGGCGCGGGAGGCGGAGGCGATCCTCGGCTTGGTGGACGAATTCTTCCAGGCGGAGCCGGTGCTCGCGCGGTGAAGAAAGTCCGGCTGATCACCGATGGCGCCTGCGTGGGCAATCCCGGTCCGGGGGGTTGGGCGGCGATCCTGCGTTACAACCAGCACAAAAAGGAGCTGTGGGGCTGCGAGCCTCACACCACCAACAACCGCATGGAGCTGCGCGCGGCCATCGAAGGGCTGGCCAGTTTGAAGGAGGCGTGCGAAGTGGAAGTGGTGACCGACTCGGAATACCTCAAGAACGGCATCACCACCTGGATTCACGGCTGGAAGCTCCGGGGCTGGAAGACGAAAGCCAAAGAGCCCGTGGTGAACCAGGATCTCTGGCTGGCCCTGGACGAGCAGGTCGGCCGGCACAAGACCACGTGGACGTGGACCAAGGGCCACGCCGGCCACGCCGACAACAACCGCTGCGATGAATTGGCGACGCGCGCGGCGCGCGAGCAATCCTGCAGCCCCGGCGTCGCCGCGGGGCCGCCGTCTTATGCGGGGAGAAAACCTCCGGCGAGCCGCGACACCTTGTTCGCGGAAGAATAGTCGCGGGCACCAGGGAAGGGCTACCTCACCGACATGTCGCGCACGTAAATGTCTTTGAACCGCATGTTGCCCTGGCCGCCGGAGTGCAATTGCAGCGCGATGTAGCCATCGAACGACTTGGGCGTCGGGTCGGTGAAATCCAGAATGGTGATGCCGTTCAGGATCGCAACCATGTGGTTGCCTTCCACCTTCAACAGAAATTCGTTCCAGTCGGTGGGGCGGATCACCTGTTCGTATTCCGGCGACGGCCACGCGATCCAGCCGCGGTCATCGCCGTACAAGCCGCCGTTGTGATGGTTGAGCGTGCGGTCGATCTCGAACTGCATGCCCTTGGCGATATCCACCGTGCCGGGCTTGAATTCGGTGTGGAAGTAGATGCCGCTGTTGCCATCGTCTTCGCACTTGAAGCGGATCGACAGCCAGAAATCCTTGTACGTTTTCTCGGTGCGGAGATACCCGTATTCCTTGGTGACGCCCTGGCCGTGAATAGTGCCGTCCTCGACGGTCCACTTCTCGTGGCCCACGGGCGCCCAGTTGGTCAGGTCCTTGCCGTTGAAGAGGCGCACCCATTGCTCGTTGGGATACGGGGCGCGGTTCTTGGGCACCTGGGCGTTCATCATCATGGGAACGGCGAACAACAGGATCCATCTCATGGCGCTAATATTGTGGCAGATTTCGCTGATGAGCGAACAGCGCGTGGTTCTCGGAGGAGCGTCCGGCCTGATAAAATGGCGTCACTACGTGAAGAACTGTCTGGGTTTCCTGGCTCTCGGGGCTTCTCTGGCCTTTGCCGCGCCCTTGCGCGCGCAGGACGCGGCGTGGCGCATCGATCCCAATCACAGCGCCGCCCACTTCAGCGTCCGCCACTTGATGATCTCCACGGTTCGCGGCGAGTTCAGCGGTGTCAATGGCACGGTGCGCTATGATCCGAAGCGGCCCGCGGAGGCTTCCGTGGAAGCAACCATCGACTGCCGCACGCTGAATACCGGAGTGGCCAAACGCGACGAGCAGATGAAGGGGCCGGACTTTTTCGATGTGCAGCGGTACCCGTCCATGAAGTTCACATCCAAGCGCGTACAGGCGGCCGGCAAGGGCAAGCTGAAAATCACGGGCGACCTTACCATCAATGCCATCACCCGCCAGGTGGTGCTCGATGTGGAGGGCCCCTCGCCGCCGGTGAAGGATGCGCAGGGCCGCGAGAAGATCGGTCTCAGCGCCGCGACCCGGATCAACCGCAAGGATTTTGCCATCACCTGGAACGAGATCCTCGAAAGCGGCGGCGTGGCGGTGGCCGACGAGGTCTCCATCTCGCTGGACATCGAACTCATCCGCTTGACAGCGGGCCAAAATTAGATGGAATCTTATTTTAGATTGTGTCCAATCTGAGTCGGGAGCTGGCGGAGGCGCGGTATTTGCGAGAATTGTGGATCTTCTAATCGGATTTCAGGAGGGGAATAATGGCATTAGCCGATAAGCATTGTGTACCCTGCCGCGGGGGCGTGCCGCCCCTGAAGGGCGAGGAGTTGCAGCGAATGAAGGCGCAGGTGACCGGCTGGCAGGTGGTGGACCAACACCACCTGGACAAGGCTTACACATTTCCGGATTTCCGTACGGCCTTGGCATTTGTCAACCAGGTGGGAGCCATCGCCGAACAAGAAGGGCATCATCCCGATCTGTTCCTGTCCTGGGGCAAGGTGGGGGTCAAGATCTGGACCCACAAGATAGACGGCCTGACCGAGAGCGATTTTATTCTGGCGGCCAAGATCGACAAGTTATCTCAAAACTGAAATGGAGTACTCGACATCATGTTAGGAGTTGGACTCAAGTTTCCCACGTTTTCCCTGCAGGCAACCGTCGCCATCGAGCGGGGAAAGGCCTTCCGGACGGTCGCGGACAGCGATTACCCGGGCAAGTGGAAGGTGTATTTCTTCTGGCCCAAGGATTTCACGTTCGTGTGCCCGACCGAGATCGCGGCCTTCGGCCAGCTCAATCGGGAGTTCCAGGATCGCGACACGCAGGTTCTCGGCGGCAGCACGGATTCGGAGTTCGTGCACCTGGCCTGGCGGCAGAATCACGAAGACCTGAAGAACCTGCCGTTCCCGATGCTGGCGGATGTGAAGCGCGAGTTGTGCACGGCGCTGGGCATCCTCGATCCACAAGAGGGTGTGGCGCAGCGCGCGACCTTCGTGGTGGATCCGCACAACATCATCCGTTTCGTTTCGGTAAACGACCTGTCGGTTGGGCGCAACCCGCGGGAAGTGCTGCGCGTCGTCGACGCGCTGCAGACCGATGAGCTGTGCCCCTGCAACTGGCAGAAGGGCGATGCGGTGTTGACGCCGGCGATATAGCGCGGGTACGGCCGGCGCGCCTGCGCTAACGTAGTATCCATGCGACTGATCCTGGCCCTGGCGCTGCTGCTGGTTCCGGCAGGGGCGCAGACCAACGCGCTGGATTTCCTGAACCACAACCGCCCCGTCTTCGACGCCCACAACTGCTATCCCTACGAGGGGAGCTGGGCCGACCGCATCGAGCGGGCCCTTCAAACCGGCTTCCCCGTGGCCATCGAGCAGGATATGGCCTGGTACGGCGGGCGCGCCGTGGTATCTCACACCGACAAGACCAAAGGCTCGGAGCCGCTGCTTCGCGATTACTTTTTCGAGCGGGTCCGGCCCATCGTGGAAAAAGCGCTGGCGGAAAACGACCGGGCGCGGTGGCCGCTGATCGTGGTCCACTTCGATTTCAAAAGCAACGACGCGCCGCTGCTTCACGCCGTGTGGGAAGTGCTTGGCGAATACGAAGGCTGGATCACCACGGCGGTCAAGACCGCGGACCCGGGCCGCCTGTCGCCGTTCGACGCCAAACCGCTCCTGGTGCTGACCGAAGATTCCGATGCGCAGGAAGAGGTCTTTTTCCGCCAGGTTCCGGTGGGCGGCAAATTGAGGCTGTTCGGCTCCGCACACACCAAGGCGATCCCTTCGCAGCCCAAGCAGGAGCACGACCGCCTGCTGGCCACCTTGCCGCCGGCGGAGTTGCTGGCCTCTCCTCCTTCCAACTACCGGCGGTGGTGGAACAATTCCTGGTTCGAGGTGGAGGAGGGCGGCCAGCGGCGGGCGGGCGATTGGACACCGGCCGATGAAAAACGCCTGCGCGCGCTGGTGGATTACGCCCACAAGCTGGGCTATTGGATCCGCTTCTTCACGCTGGATGGCTTCACGCCCGGGGAGAGCAAGGGCTGGGACCAGGCGTACAACTTCGGCTCGCACGAAGCGGTCCTGGCGCGATGGAAGGCGGCCATCGCCGCGGGCGTCAACCTCATCGCCAGCGACCAGTACGAAGAGCTGGCGCCGCTGGTGCACGCCGCGCGTTGAGGCCAAGCCACACTAGTACGCCAGGTCGCTGGCCAGAAACGTAGTGCAGGCGATGAAGTAGTCGGTCTCGGATCGCCAGGCGGCATGGGTGAAGCGCACCAGCGTTCCGGAAGCGCGGCTTTCCAGCCGGAAGAATAAGATGCGTGCCGTTCCACTCGTCGCCCGTCTCGCAAACCCATTCCGCGTGGACGGGCGGTTGATCGGCTTCCAGCCTCAGCCGGTAGATCGTGGCACGGTTGAAAAAGCCTAATTCGACGGAGCGTCCGGACTCCGTGATGTCCGCTGCCCACCACTGGCCGCTATTCTGTCACGGATGGCGGCACGTTGGAAGACTGCCGGCCGACGGCGCGAAACCCGCCATCGGGTACACTGGGATTTCGTGCCGGAAACCGCCAAGCTGGAATCTGAAGCCGCCGGGCTCAGTTATCTGCGAGGGGCAGACGCGCCCCTTCTCAACCTGACGCTCTCAGAAGCTCTTGCCGAAACCGCCAGGAAGTTTCCCGGCCGTGAAGCCCTGGTGGTGTGCCACGAGGGCGTACGCCTGACCTGGGGCGACCTGGACCGCGAGGTGACGCGGACGGCGCGCGGGCTCGCCGGACTGGGGCTGCGGCCAGGCCACCGCGCGGGCATCTGGGCCAGCAATTGCCTGGAGTGGGTGCTGCTGCAATATGCCGCGCCGCGGGCGGGAGTCATCCTGGTCAATGTCAATCCCGCCTACCGCTCGCACGAATTGCGGTACGTGCTGGCCAAGTCGCACATTCGCGCGTTGTTCCTGCACGAGACGGATTCGCGGGCCAATTACCGCGAAATCCTGGCAGAGTCGCGCAATGGCGACGCGCTGCCCCTGGAGCACATCGTGTGGCTGGGCGACGCATCGTGGCACGACATGATGGCGGGCGGAGCCGATTTTCCGGTGGACGCCGCGAGGCCCGACGACGTCGCCAACATCCAGTACACGTCGGGCACCACCGGCGCTCCCAAGGGCGCCATGCTCAGCCACCGCAACCTGCTGAACAACGGCGTGGGCATGGGGAAGGGGCTGAAGGCGACGGAACAGGATCGCATCTGCGCGCCGGTGCCCCTTTACCATTGCTTCGGATCGGTGATCGGGTCGATGGTGTCGGTGGTATCGGGGGCCGCGCTGATTCTGCCCTCGGCGCAGTTCGACGCGCTGGCCACGCTGGAGGCGGTTCACCGCGAGCGCGCCACCGCGCTCTACGGCGTCCCCACCATGTTCATCTCCGAGCTGGAGCATCCCGAATTCGCGCGCTTCGACCTCACTTCGCTACGCACCGGCGTGATGGCGGGGGCGCCGTGTCCCATCGAGGTGATGCGGCGCGTGGTGGAGCGCATGCACATCCCCGAGATCACCATCGTGTACGGACAGACGGAGTCGTCGCCCGGAATCACCATGTCGCGGGCGGACGATCCCCTGGAGCTGCGTGTGACCACGGTGGGGACCGCGCTGCCCAATACGGAAATCCAGATCGTGGACACCGAGACGCACCACAGGCTGCCCATCGGACAGCAGGGCGAGCTGTGCACCCGCGGCTACCTGGTGATGAAGGGCTACGACGCCGATCCGAAGGCCACGGCCGCGGTCATCGACCGCGAAGGCTGGCTGCACACCGGCGATCTGGCGGTGATGCGGCCCGACGGCTACTTCAGTTTCAAAGGACGCGCCAAGGAGACCATCATTCGCGGCGGCGAAAATATATATCCGCGCGAAGTGGAAGACTTCCTGCACACTCACCCCAAGATCGCCGACGTGTACGTGGTGGGATTGCCCGACGCCAAGCTGGGCGAGACCGTGCTGGCGTGGGTCAAGCTGAAGAGCGGCGAGGAGGCCACGGCCGGGGAGATCCGCGATTTCTGCCGCGGCAAGATCGCGTACTTCAAAATCCCGCAGTTCATCCGTTTCGTGGATTCGTTTCCCATGACGGTGAGCAAGAAGGTGCAGAAGTTCCTGATGCGCGAGCAGGAAATCCGGGAGCGGGGCCTCGAAGACGTGGCGCGGCAGGCTACCGCATAGCCCGCGCCACTAATTCGAAATTGCTCCCCAGCCGCCGCAGCGGCGCGGCTTTGAGCAAGAGGTCATCCACCGCGCGCGCCATGCGGTAACCGGCGCGCCAGCCGGGAAACAGCCCCGCCAGCGGCGACGAGCCGAAATCGTACATATCGATGCGCACGTCCAGCCCGGCCCGCTCGAACAACGCCACGGTGGCCTCGGGCTCCAGCTCGCGTTCATCGGGCGTCTGGTAGCGCTTCATCAGCCCCGGTATGAGCAGGCGCCCCACTGCGCCCGAAAGGCGGCGGCGGCTGGGGTCCAGCGAATAGAAGACGCCGCCCGGCGCCAGCAGGTCCTTCACTTTCTCCGGCAGTCCGGCAAGGTCCGCGTCGGGGAGGTGGTGCAGGAAGAAGATGGCGATCACGGCGTCGTAGCGGCCCTCGGCCGTGGTCCCTTCCTCGAAACGCGCGTTGGCGATTCCCAGCTTCGCCGCGTCCGCCCGGGCTTGCCGCACGGCGGCGGGAGACAGATCCACTCCCGCCACTTCCGCCACGTGCGGCGCCAGCAACAGCTCCGTATCGCCTATGCCGCAGCCCAGGCTCAGAACGCGCGACGCGCGGCCCGCGCCCGTCATCCGCAGAATCCGGTCCGCCATGTGCCGCCGCAGCGCGCGCACGGCCGGACGCGCGAAATGCGCCTGGGCAAATCCCGAATACAGTTTCTCGTGGTATTCCAACTCGCGCTCGAGCGCGCCGTTCACGCCGTTTTCCGCTGCCGGGCGAACGCGATCGCCGTCAGCAGCAGCGCGCCGGCCAGCATGGAACTGTCGCGCAGCAAAGTCCACCAGGTGAGCGGCTCATTGTTCCCGAAGCAGCCGCAACTGATCTCCATGCCCTTCAGTTTTGCCCGCAGGAGGGCGCCGATGAACACCAGCAGCACCAGCGATGTGACGGTCGCCGTGATGCGCAGGCCGCGGCCCACGATCAACATCAGCCCGATGGCCATCTCCAGCCACGGCAGCGTGCGGGCCACCAGCTCGACGGCTTTCAGGGGCAGCAGGTCGTAGGAGTTGATGGCCAGCGCAAACAACTCCCACGGCTCGCGGAGCTTGACCCACGCGGCGTAGACGAATATGGCGCCCAGCGCGATCCGCAGCACCAGCGCCGCCGGCCGGACCATTCTATTTAAGGAAGTGATCATCGAGCAGGGATTTCAAAAGGGGGTAGTTGCGGTTGTCGGGGCCCGGAAACGCATAGGACCCTTGCTTGCCGCTGATCAGCAGGGTCGGAGTCTGGTTGACCCTCTGCATCTGGCCCAAGGTGACGTCCTGTTGCACCTCGCCTACTACAGCCTGTTCTTTGGCCAGCTCCAGCACTTTCTTCTGCTCCGCCGGCGTGAGGACGGCGGCTACGGTATCCCACACCTTGCCGTTGGCCACCCACGCAGCCTGGTTCTTGAACAGCGCATCGGCCACCTGCTGATACTTTCCGATGTGCGCGGCGGCCGTGGCGTAGTTGGCCGCCTCGCGCGAATGCGCATGCATGGGCAGCGGAAACTCGTGGTTGACGATGTACGCTTTGCCCGGTATCACGTAGTCCTTCATGATCGCGGGCAGCACGGTTTCGTGAAATGCCTTGCACCCGGGACATTCGAAATCGCTGTACAGTTCGAGCCGCACGGGGGCGGCGGCGTTCCCCAGGCACTTGGCTTTATCGACATCCCCCACGGACGCGGCCAGGCAGGGAAGCAGAGCAACGAGCGCGACGGCGTATGGCTTCATACCTAATATTCTACTGTGCCGGAATCGCTTTTGACTCGCCCGGGGCGGCCCCCCGCCCTCCTTGCTACAATCCAATGTGGCCCGCGTCCTGATGGTCTCCTCGGAGGCCACGCCTCTTGCCAAGACAGGCGGCCTGGCCGACGTCGTCGGATCCCTCCCTTCCGCTCTCCGGTCCTTCGGAGACGAGGCCGCGGTCGTCATTCCGCGTTACGGTTCCATCGACCTCACGGGCGCGCGCTGCGTCCTGGATCAGCTCCCCATTCACCTGGGCCCCACCCGGTACGACACGGCCGTCTATCAGGCCGCGGGCGATTTCCCCTTTTACCTGCTCGACTGCCCTCCGCTCTACGACCGGAAAGGGTTCTATGGGGAGGCCGGAGAGGACTACCCCGATAATCACATTCGCTTTGCCGTCTTCGCCCGCGGCGCGCTCGCCGTGGCGCGATACCTGTTCCGCACCGACATCCTGCACTGCCACGACTGGCAGTCGGGCCTGGTCCCCGCCTATCTCCGCTCCACCTTCTCCACCGATCCGACCTTTCTTGGGGTGAAGACGCTGTTCACCATTCACAACCTGGGATATCAGGGACTCTTCCCCAAGACCGTGCTGCCGGAGATTGCCATCGAACCGGCGCTCTACCGGCCGGATGGCCTCGAATTCTTCGGCCGCGTCAGTTTCATCAAAGGCGGAATCGCGTTCGCCGACGCGCTCGGCACCGTCAGCCCGACCTACGCGCGCGAGATTCAGACGCCGGAATTCGGCTTTGGCCTCGATGGCGCCCTGCGCGCCCGTGCCCATGTCCTCACCGGCATCCTGAACGGCGTCGACTACAACGTGTGGAGTCCGGAAGTCGACCCGCTCATTCCCGCCAGATACTCCGCCGGCGATCTGTCCGGGAAGGAGGTCTGCAAACAGCACCTGCTGCGGGAATTCGGTCTGCCCCCCGAGGTCATGGAGCGCCCCCTGATCGGCATCGTCTCGCGCTTCACGCGTCAAAAAGGCGCGGACCTGATCGCCGAAGTCGCCGGCGGGCTGGTGGCTCAGAACGTGTACATCGTGGCGCTGGGAACCGGCGATCCCGAATATGAGGACTTCTTCCGGAACATGGCCCAGGAGCACCCCGGCCGCATCGGCGAGGTGATCGGCTTCGATAACGCCCTGGCGCATCGCATCGAGGCCGGCGCCGACATGTTCCTGATGCCCAGCCAATATGAGCCCTGCGGCCTGAACCAGATTTACAGCTTGCGATACGGAACGGTTCCGGTGGTTCGCGCCACCGGCGGCCTGGATGATACCATCGAGAAGGACACGGGCTTCAAGTTCGTGGAGTATTCCGGGCAGGCGCTTCTGGAAGCGGTCCGGGAAGCCGTGGAGATGTTCGCGAACCGGGCTGACTGGCAGCGGAGGATGCGCCTCGGAATGCAGAAGGATTTCTCCTGGAAGACGTCGGCCGGCGCGTATTCGGCGCTCTACCGGCGGCTTCTGGAAGGGTCGCTGTGAATCCTTTTGGCCCGGTCCGATTCTAATAGTCTAGGAGACGAAATGGCAGGTCAGAACACACTAACCTTTACCGATTCCAGTTTCGACCTCGACGTGCTGCGGTCGGACGTACCGGTTCTGGTGGATTTTTGGGCCGAATGGTGCGGTCCGTGCCGGCAGATGGCTCCGACCATCGATGTCGTGGCCAACGAGTATGCCGGAAGGTTGAAGGTCGGAAAGCTGGACGTGGACAACAACGGCGACACCGCCATGCGCTACAACATTCGCGGCATACCCACCCTGCTGCTCTTCAAGGGCGGCAACGTGGTGGAGCAGCGCGTCGGCGCCGTGGGGAAGTCCGAAGTGCTGAAGATGATCGATCCCCACGTTCAAGTGGAGATTCCGGCGAGAAAGATCTGAAAACCGGGGCAGGCCAAAAGGGCCGGCCCCTTCACCGCCCGTTCTTCTGAATCTGCGCGTCCATCATCCTGACCAGCTCGGCGTTGGTCATAGGCTGCCACCCGTGGCCTTTCTTCGGCCGCCCGTACTCGAAGGTCGCGTCGGAATCGGCGGCCTTCAATTGATCTTCCAGCAGGTAGACCGCCAGGTTCAAATAATAGTTGTCCATGTCGCCCACGTAGAGGTGCAGCTTGCCCTTCAACTGCGGGCCCAGCCTCGTCCAGTTGGCCTTCAGGTACGCCGCCAGGTCGTAGTTGTGGTCGCGCATGTAAGCCGCCACCGATTTGTCGATCTTCCCGGTCTTCTTGTCCCAAAGCGGCCGCGGGTAGCCGTCTTCGCCCACCGGTCCGTAGACCGCTTCCCATGCCTCGAACTGCTGCGCCGACCGGCCGTGGCTGCCCAGCACGTCTTCCAGTTGGCTCATCTGCCGCATCGTCTCGACCACCTGGCCTTCCGGCGTGCGCATCATCGGGCGCTCGGGCGCGTTGTACTCGAATCCCGGCGCCACGAAGGCGTTGTCGTCGGAGTAAATGTCCACCAGTTGATAGCGCCGGAAATCGATGGGATCGGGGTACATGGTCCAGGTGCCGCCGAAGAAATCGGGGTGCAGCACCTGCAAGGCGAGAGACTCCCATCCGCCCGTGGAACCGCCGGTCAGCACCCGCGCCCAGGGCTGGCGGACCAGCCGGAAGCGCTCCTCCAGGTAGGGCACCAGTTCCTGCAACAGCGCGTCGCCGTACGGGCCGTCGTTGGCCGAGTTCACAGCGTACGAATCGTCGAAGTACGGCGTTGGATGCTGCCAGGTCACCGCCACCATGCGCGGGAAATTGTCCGACATCCATGCTTGGGAAAACTCGGCGGAGCCGCCCCGTCCCCCGCCACCGCGTCCCCCGCCGCCGCCACTGTCGCTGAATCCGAACGGCGGATTCAGCCCGAAATGGCCCTGGATGTAAATCGCGGGGTAGCGTTCCTCGGGATGCTGGTCGTAGCCCTTGGGCAGCAGCACGGTGGCGCCCAGGTACATCGGATGCCCCCAGAATTTCGTCAGCATCGCGCTTTGAATCTTGACGTGCTTCACCCACGCGGTATCCGGCGCCACCGTGATCGGGGCAAACGCCCCGGTCAGTTCCAGCTTCACGTCGAAACCCGCGGCGGGATCCAGATGCACCTTCCGCACGTCGCTCGACAGGTTGCCCGGCGAGCGGGTGAAGCGCTGGCCTTCCCATTGGTCCATGTGGGCCCAGATCGCGTGGCCGTCTGGAGCGGTGGAACTGCGTGTAGACGTTGACCAGCGCCTGCACGTAATAGTCGCCCGCGGGAACGTCTTTGAGGCTGCCCATCGGGTAACCGGGCGTGCGGCTGTTGAGGACCGCGGCGCGTCCCGGCGCGAGTTGCTCCACGTCCGCGCCGAAGAACGGCGTCCTGCCGGTCCACGAGCCGATCTGCTGGATCGGCGCCGGCTGCTCGCTCCTGGCGATCGCCACGAAGACGCGTCCGGTGATCGGCCCGTCATGGGCCGGCGCCGCAAACGTGATTTCAAAGCGCGGCTCGGCGGCGCCCGCCGCCAGCGCCACGGCCAGGCACAGAGCGGAGATTCGGATGCAGTTCTTCATCGAGCATCATGATATAACAGTGATCGCCCTGGCAGGCCAGGAGGCCTGCCGCACTATGAAACTTGCCACCCTCGCAGCGCTGGGCCTCATGGTCGCCTCGGCGCAACGGCTCACCGAAAATTACGACGAGAGCCAGGTTCCCAAATACACCCTGCCCGCCCTGCTGGCTATGCGGAGCGGCGAGCCGGTTCGCGACGCCCGAACCTGGACCAATCGCAGAAGGCCCGAAATCCTCGAGCTGTACCGCAGCCAGGTCTTCGGACGCAGTCCCGCAAAAGTACCCAAGCTCGATTACGAGGTCGTGACGGTCGACCGCCAGGCGCTCGGCGGGAAAGCCGTTCGCAAGCAGGTCACGGTCTGGTTCGCCTCCCGAAGCGGCGGTCCCAAGATGGATATCCTCATCTATCTTCCGGCGGCCGCGAAGAAGCCCACGCCGGCCTTCCTGAGTCTCGGCTTCTCGGGGAACCAGGCGGTCAACCCTGATCCCGGAATTCCACTGGGCGAAGAGTGGGTGCGCGACCCGGCAACCAAAGCCATGGTCAAACACCTGGCCGCGGAGAAGTCCAGGGGAGCGGATGCCTCGCGGTGGCAGGTGGACAAGATCCTGGAGCACGGCTACGCGCTGGCCACTGTTTTTTACGGCGATATCGAGCCGGATTTCAATGGCGGACTCCAGTACGGCATCCGGCCGCTCTTCTTCAAACCGGGGCAGAAAGACCCGGCCGCCGACGAGTGGGGAGCGATCGGCGCATGGGCGTGGGGCCTTAGCCGCGCCATGGACTACCTGGAAAAGGATCGCGACATCGATGCCAAACGCGTGGCCGTGATCGGGCACTCCCGTCTGGGAAAGACCGCGTTGTGGGCCGGAGCCCAGGACACCCGTTTTTCGATCGTGATCTCCAACGATTCCGGCGAGGGCGGCGCCGCCATCAGCCGGCGGAATTTCGGCGAGAGGACCGAAGGCCTCAACACCAACTTCCCGCACTGGTTCTGCGGCAACTTCAAACAGTACAACGGCCGCGAAGACCAGATGCCCGTGGACTCGCACATGCTGCTGGCCTTGATCGCGCCGCGGCCGCTCTACGTGGCCAGCGCCGCGGAGGATCTGCACGCCGATCCGCGCGGCGAGTTTCTGGGAGCCGTGAACGCCTCACCGGTCTATGAACTGCTGGGCAAGCAGGGGCTCGGAACGGACCAGATGCCGGGCATCCACCAGCCCATCATGCACACCGTGGGATATCACGTCCGCGCCGGCAAGCACGACATCACCGACTACGACTGGGAGCAGTATCTCGAGTTCGCCGGAATGCACTGGGGCGCCCGGTAGGCCGCCCGCGTCTCAGACCTTCAACCCGTGAAGGTATGGGTAGCTGGCCTTGAGCGCATTCATGTCCATTTCGACGAAGTAGTTCTTCACCCCGCCGGTCTTCACGGCCGCGAACGTCTTCTTCCAATCCACGGAGCCGGCTCCCACCGCCGCCTGCTTCTTATCGGCGCTGGACCAGTCCTGGAGATGCATCGAAAGAAACCGGCCGGGGTATTTGGTCATGAACGCGGCGGCTTCGTAGCCCAGGCTGATCACCGAAACCTGGAACTGCATCTTGACCAGTTTCGGGTCGAACGTCTTCATCAACCGGTCGTAAACCAGCACGCCGTCGATCTCGCGGAACTCGAAGTTGTGGTTGTGAAAACCAAGCTGCATGCCGGCCTTCTGCACCTGCTCGCCGATCTTGTTCAAATCGTCCGCGGCCTTGTCCCACACGGCCATTGTGGCGTCGTTGGGAAGGCCGAAAGTCGAAAGCACCATCTGCCGCAGGCCGAGTTCCTTGGCAAACGCGATCCGCTCGTCCAGGTTCTCCTTCAGCTCGCGAAACTGGTAGTGGCAGCTTTCGCAGCGCAGGCCCGTGGCGTTGATCGTCTTCCGCATCTCCGCGGCTTTCATGTTCACCAGCGAGCCGTAGCCGGAGTTGGCGTAACCCGGCGGCGAGCACATCTCGATGGTCTGGTATCCGATGGCCCGTAGCTGGCGGAGCGTGCCTTCGAAATCCTTGCCCAGATCGTCTCTCACCGGATAGGTCTGGCAGCCGATCGGCAATCCCAGCGGGTCGGCCTCGAGATTCAGCGCGGCGACGCCGGCGGCGCTCGCGCTCAGGAAGCCCCTTCGCGAAATGGTCCGCATGTCAGGCGATCTCCCAGCCCTTCCGGTATTCCCGGGACAGGTATCGGTTGGCCTCCGGCACGTTCGTAATCGTCATGCTCCCGGCGTCGTACAGCAGCCGTTTGCCGGTCCGCAGAGCGACGGCGTAGAGGTTGACGGCCTCGGAAATCGGCCACGCATTCAGGAAGTTGCCGCGCGACTGCGTTCCGCCGTGGCAGGCCTCGATCCACTGGCGCAGTCCCACCGATAGCGGCGGCTGGCCCTGGCCCCCACCCTGTCCGCGGCGCGCAGGGGGCGGCGGACCCTCGCGTCCCTGCATTCTTCGTTCGGGGATCAGCCGGGGCCCATCCACGTGGAAGCCCGCGAGGATCTTGCCCTTGTCGCCGACAAACATCATGGCTTCGGCCGGAAACTCTTTGTGGTCCTCGTCCAGTTCCTCGGGCGTAGGCGGATGCATGCCGCCTTCGTACCAGATCAGGTCCACCGCGGCGCGTTGCCCGCGAGCCGGGTAGCGGAAGCGAACCGACCCGGCGGTGGGGAAGGAGAAGTCGTTCTTGATGGTGGTGGAGACCGAGTCCTTCAACAGGCAGTTGTGGCTGAGCATCGGCTCGATGCTGGTGGGGCCGCTCAGCTCCAGGGCATTGAAGACCGTCCACAGGCTGTAGTGGCCCATGTCCGCCATGGAGCCGCCGCCGAAGTCGTACCAGCCGCGAAACACCATGTGGGTGTAGTTGGGATGGTAGGGGCGGTCGGCTTCGGGCCCCAGCCACAGGTCCCAGTCGAAGTTCTTCGGCGCCGGAGGCGTGTCGGTCGGCAGCGTCGCGTACTGCGGCCACACCGGGCGGTTGGTCCAGTTGTGGACTTCGCGAAGGGTGCCGATGGCGCCGTCGTTGATCCACGCCATCACCGGTTCCATCGAGCCGTTGGCGTCCCAGGGCATGAAGTGCGTGGCCACGCCGGTGGCGCGCGCGGTGTCGATCACCATTTTGGCTTCCTTCAGCCGGTTGGCGACGGGCTTGTGCACGATCGTGTGCTTGCCCTTCTTCATGGCCGCGATGCAGATGGTGGCGTGAAGATGGTCCGGCGTCATGACCTTGACCGCGTTCAAATCCTTTTCCTTGTCTAGAAGCTCGCGAAAATCGGCATAGGTGGAGCACGCCTTGAAGCCGTCGGCGGACCGCTGGTTGGCGTAGTAGGTATCGACGATGTCCTTGGCGACATCGCGCCCGCCCGGAATCACGCCTTCGCTTCCGGCGCGCCAGTCGGGCTTGGCGAGCAGCCGGCGAATGCTGGTCAGGATGCCGTCCCGAGACCAGTCCCGATACTCGACGGCGTCCTTGCTGGGATCGCAGACCGAGACAATCTGGATCTCCGGCACGGGAAGGAGATTCAGCATCTCTCTTAGACCCTGCGTGCCCACGCCGATGTAGGCCAGGGTGATCTTATCGCTGGGAGCGACGTAACCGGGCCCTCCCAGGACGTGTCGGGGAACGATGGTGAACGCAGCGACTCCGGCTGCGGTTCCCAGGAATTTGCGGCGGTTCTGATCGGATGTCATATTGCGGACTCGCGAGCATGATACCCGGAAATCCGCAACCGAAGCAAGGGGAGGGGTGGGTTGTGCGGGTTGCGCATCGGGAGAAGAATCGGCCCGGAAGTGAGGTGAAACAACGTCCCTTGCTTAAGCCATTCTGTTTCTCGTGGTTGCGGGATGGCTCGAAAATGGGAGACGCACCTGAGAGCTTTTGCTTCCGGCAGGCGATCTGATTCTTTTTCAGGCGGTTGCACGGTTATTTTCACCCGGAGTCGCATACCACCCCAAACCGTCGTCGAAGGTCGCGTGCTGGATGGGGGCAATTGCCGTTTACCGGCGGACGAGGCTGCGCGATGGATTAGCTCTGCGCGCATTCCGCTGAAGTGGGGCAGGATTCCGCTGCGAGGTGGGGCGCGATTGCAGGCACTTCCGCGGGTACGCGTTTGTCCTCCAGTTCACGTTGGAGCAGGTGGCCGGTGCGGAACGAAGCCGACCGCGCAAAACCGCGACCTGTCTCGTATAATCAAGAGGCAGGAGGAGCACCATGGTCAGCGAGCATGTCGCGCAGCGCGAGGGCGTCTACTATGTCCCAGGGACACGCATATCGCTTGACTCGATCGTCTACGCCTTTCGCGAAGGATGCTCGCCAGAGAATATCCGCGAGGATTTCGAGGGGCTGACGTTAGCGCACGTCTATGGTGCGATCGCCTTTTATCTGGATCATCAGGCCGATATCGACGCCTACCTGTTACAACGCAAGGATCAGTGGGACGAGTTGGAGCGCCAAGGCACTCCCGCAAGTCCGGACTTGCAGGCTCGGCTTGAGCGTGCCCGCCGGACCGTCTCGCTGCCTCGGCAATGAAGGTTCTGTATCAGGCGGACAATGATCTCCGAAAGGCTATTGTCCGGGGGGCGGTCCGCCGGGAATCGCGGATGAACTTCCGTAGTGCGCAAGCCGCACGACTTGACGGAGTATCTGATCCAGAGGTGCTCGCGGTCGCCGCAGAAGAAGGACGGATTCTGGTCTCCCATGATTTCCAAACCATGCCGAAGCATTTCCGGCAGTTCACACAGCGCCGACGCAGCCCGGGAGCATTGTTGGTCAGGCAAGACCTGCCAGTCGGGGAAGCAATAGAGACTCTGCTGCTGATCTGGGAGGCTTCCGAAGCGGATGAGTGGGCAAATCGACTCTGCCTTGTGCCAAGCTTGGTGACGATTGCAGTCGGCGCCCCAGCGTAGTCACTACTGCGCAATATCACGAACGGGATCTGCTCCACGATCCGTGAAGCGCTGGGAGCATTCCCGTTGAGGTCGACTAACCGGTTCTGCACAAAATGCGGAGTTCAACCTTACCGATGGCCGACGATCGGCCGTTGCTGCCGCTGCCGCCCCATTTCCGCCAAACGGGCGTTAGACGTCCGAGTGGCCATGCGCTTGTTTCCGCAAACCCCACATATCGTTCCCAACTGCGGAAGGCCGCTTTGAGCGACCAGTGAAGTGCACTACGAAAAGGCCGCCTGGCCACTACTCTGGCGTCGGTGTCAGCTCGATATGAGTGATGACTAACGCGGTCATGGAAGCCTTGCGCGGCTCCAATCGCAACCCGAATTTCTGGACGGCGCCCAGAACAGCGCTCTCCACCGCCATGGGGTCGGCACCGTCTTTCTGTGCGGCGATCGCAGCATCCAGCAACGGCTGCACGAACGACGCTAGGTCAATGTGGTCGGCCTCTACACCGGTTTGATCCACCACTGGTCGGCTGAGCCGGAGAACGTATTGGTACTGATTGATGAAATCCGCCGCCTGCGCCATGGTGCCAGGTGGTAATCCGCGACCAGGGGCGGGATCGTCACCCGCTGGTTTGAGGGGAATCTTCGGAACGCCCTTCGGTGCGGTAAGGGCGTAGATCCCGAGCTCCCGTGTCTCCTGACGTGCTTCAAGCCGGAAGCGCTCCCGCAGCATTGTCTTTAGCATCTCCGGTACTTGGGCAGTGGAGGACCCGGTCGGCAGCTTGGCCACAATGTTAAATCGTGTGGTGTTCAATTCGGGCTCGCCTACCACCTGGAAGGAATGCAACCCATAAGCTCGCGTGAGCAACATGAGGAGGGAGACTCCCCCGAAATCAACCATGGCCGGATCAATTTGCGTACCCAGGTGCTGCTGCAGTTCCCTTTTGTTCTGAGGCGCTGGCTTGATCGAGACCACTTCAAAAGCCGTGCTCTGTCCAGATGCCGGGGAATCAAGCGCCAGTGCAGCGAGAAGACAAACGAGCGGACGCTTCATTAGACACTCCTTCTCGTTAGTTTACGCCCCGTTTGCCGGCCAGTGGTCGAAGAACGGCGTTACCGGAAAGTGTCCAAACCCGTGTCATGCGATCGCTCCCGGATTCATGTTGACGGTTTGTCGCCATTCCGTCCAAGTGCGTGGTACGGTTCATTTGGCTGCGTAGTCGCCCTCGGGTGGCCGAGGCGCTGTCGCAGGCCCGCAAACAGAAAGGGGCTCACTCCCGGCCGGCGTAAAGCGCGTCGATGTGCTCCTGGAAATTCTCGATGGCGCGGCTGCGGCGGACCTTCATAGTCGCGGTCAGCTCGCCCTGTTCGATGGTGAAGTCGCGCGGCAGCAGCCGGTATTTGCGGACCTGCTCGAAGGGCGCGAGCTGCCCGTTCACTCTCGCCACCGCCTTTTGGATCTCCGCCAGCACCGGCGGCGCCTGCACGATCTCCGCGGGAGCGCGGCCCTTCCACTCGTCCATGCCTTTCAGCGCTTCGGCAGCCACAGTGTTGATGGTGAAGAGCGCGGTGAGGTAGGGCAGGCGGTCGCCGATCAGCAGCACCTGGCTAATCAGAGGCTCCATCTTGAAGAGGCTCTCCACGCGCGAGGGGTGGATCTTCTTGCCGGTCGACGAGACGATCAGCTCTTTCTTCCGGCCGGTAATGAAAAGGTAGCCGTCGCTGTCGATATGCGCAATATCGCCGGTGTGCAGCCAGCCGTCGCGCAGCACTTCGGCGGTGCTGGCCGGATCGTTCAGATAGCCCGAAAAGAGCGTTGGGCCTTTCACCAGCAGTTCGCCGTCGTCCGCGATCCGCACCTCGATGCCCGGCAGTGGAGTGCCGATGCTGCCGGGTTTGAAGCGGCTTGGCGGATTGAACGTCACCACGCCGCCCTCGGTGAGGCCATAGCCTTCGACCAGCGGCATGCCGATGGCTTCGTAGAACTCGGCCAGGTCCTTGCTGAGCGGCGCCGCGCCGGAGGCGGCCACTTGAATGCGGCCGCCGAAGCGCGCGCGGACCTTGTGGAACAGCAGCCGGTCGGCAATCTTCAACGGAGCGCGAATGCGAAAGGGGACGGGCTTGCCCTGACGGCGATAGCGCGCCGCGGCGAGCGCCATGGCGAGAGCGCCGTAGAACGCTTTGCGGGCCGCCGCGGGCCGCTTGCGCAGCTCGGTGCAGATGGTCGAGTAGACCCGCTCCCACATGCGCGGCGGCGCCAGAAAGACGGTGGGCCGCACCTTGCGGATGTCCTGCGGGAGCTTCAAGAGGCTCTCGAAAAAAGTCACCGGCATGGCGCTGCGAATCGGCAGGTACTCGATCACCACGCGCTGCGCGATGTGCGCCGAGGGCAGAAAGGCCACAGTGGAATCCCGCGGGCCGATGGGCAGCACGGCCGGTCCCATATCGATGTTGGAGACGATGGCGTCGTGCGTGACCAGCGCCATTTTGGGTTCACCGGTGGCGCCCGACGTGAGATACAGGACCGCCGGATCCGAGGGCAGCACTTCGGCGCGCAGGCGGCCCATAAGGCCGGGATCGCGCTCCATGGCTTCGCGGCCTTTTTGGCGAAGGCCGCTCAAGGTGAGGGCGCCATCGGCCACGCTCCCCGTCAGAAGAATCCAGTGGCTCACCGGGGCCTCGCCGAGCGCCTGGAGCATTTCGGCGTTTTCGACGAAGGCGGCCCGCGCGCCGGCGGCGGCCAGCGTGCGCACCAGGTCGGGCGCCGGATAGTTCGGATACGTGGCGGCGGCGATCGAGCCGTTGGCCAGGATGCCCAGGTCGGCGAGATAGAACTCCAGGCGCGTCTCGGAATTCAGCGCCACCACGTCGCCGCGCACGACGCCCAACGAGCGCAGCCCGCAGGCGATCTCTTCGGCCGCGCGCCGGTATTCGTTCCAGGAGTACGTCAGATAGCCGGTTGGCCGGCTGCCATCGGGCTGGTGCAGCGCCGGCGCGTCGCCGTGGATCCGGGCGGTCTCCTCCAGGACCTGGAAAACAGTGCGGTGGTTCACTGCCTGCAATTCTACACGCTCACGACGGGGCAGGGCGACTGCCGGATGATGGCGTAGGCGTTGGTGCGCAGGCGTCCGAAAACGCCGGCCGCGGAACCGCGCCCGATCACCAGAATATCGGCGGGCAGGCACTCCGCCGCCGCGCAGATCACCTTGGCGGGATCGCCGGCCTCGATCGCGGCCTCGGCATCGGTGCCAGCCGACTGTTGCAGCCGGTGCAACGCGGCCTCCGCCGACCGCCGGATGCCGGCCAGCCAGTTGGCCTGCGAGGGATCCGTGGGATCCGGCGCCTCGGCGACCGTGTGGATGAGGCTCAGGCGGGCCTCGAATTCGCGCGCCAGCAACGCGGCCCACAACAGGGTCTTGGAACTCTGCGGGCCGAGGTCGATCGCGCACAAGACGTTGCGGATGGGGAGCAAGTCTTTCACCGCCGGCTCCTCCAGGTGGACGCCGGTCCAAACCGGGCAATCGGCATCGTGCAGGACTTTGGCCGTGTTCGACCCCAGGATGAAGCGCCGGAAGGGTCCGTACCCGTGGGTCGGCATGATGATGATGCCGACGGATTCGTCGTGGGCGAATTGAACGACCTTGGCAGCCGGGTCGCCTTCGAGCAGGAGGCGGCGCACTTTCGCCCCGGCCAGCTCGCCGGTCTCGAAGGCTTCGAGATCGCGGGCAGCCTGCTCCGAGCGGCTGCGGTAGAGGTCCGCCAGCATCGCCCCGGCGGCATCCAGCGTGCCGAATTCATATTCGGGCGGCGTCAGAACGTGCAGCAGTACGACCTCGGAATGGAAATGCGCGGCCAGCGTCCTGGCGTATCGCGCGGCGGCCACCGACCGCTCCGAGAAGTCCACCGGCAGCAGGATTTTGGACAAGGATTGCATGAGCGTTTCCATAGGATCACCCGGCGCTAATTAACAGGATAATCCGATTCGTAGATCCGCAAGAGGGGGGTTTCGGCCGCCCGCGTTATTTCGCGCGGTCCAGCTTGAGCAGCGCCTCCGCCAGGTGATTGACGGCGTGTTCCTCTTCACGGCGGTTGGCATCGCTTCGCTGCAGATCGTTGACCACCGGCGCAAATCCCAGGTGGATCAGCTCGTGCACCACCGTGAACTCGATGTCCTCGAGCGCTTGAGGAAATGGCAGGTGGTAGTCGGCGGGATCGAGCACACGAATTATGGCGGTCTTCTTGGGCAGGTCCCAATGGATGTTGCCGAGAGTTTTCGGCTTCAGCTCCGCCGTCCGCGCCACAACGATGGAGACGTGCCAATCCTGTAGGTTCAAGCGTTGCTGCCAGACGGCCAAACGCTCCGTTGCAAAACTCGCGGCCAGCGCCGTTCGCTCACGCGGCGTCGCCGCGGGGTCATTCTCGGCCGTCTGCGCGGATGCGGTGGCAACAAAGCCGAGCAAAAAGACAGGAACCAGCAGGGAAAGACCTGCGGAGAACCGCCACAACATGTGATCCATAATACCATGCTTCCGCCTGGTACCGTAACGCTCAGTACCGGCCAGTCATTGGAAGGGCTCCACAAGCCGGATTAGCCGCAAGACCGGACTGGACGAATCCACCAAACTGCGGCAATCATAGTGGTTACCCCAGGAGGGAATTACCACGTGAGCCTCTTCCGGACCAAGAGTATCGACGCGCTGATCGAAGCCTCCGAGGACCCCGCGAAGAAACTGAGGAGGACTCTTGGTCCATGGAGTCTCACCGCCTTCGGGATCGGCGCGGTGATCGGCTCGGGCATCTTTACGTTGACCGGCACGGCGGCGGCGGGCAAGGTAATCCCCATCAAGTCGATCCTGAACGCCACCGTCATCGACCTGGTACTCTATGGATCGCACGCCGGCTCGCAACTCGGCCGCCCGGGCGCGGGACCGGCCATCACCGTATCCTTCATCCTGGTGGCGATTGCCTGCGCCTTCGCCGGCTTGTGCTATGCGGAGCTCGCCTCCATGATCCCCATCGCGGGCAGCGCCTACACCTACGCTTACGCCATCCTGGGAGAGCTGGTGGCGTGGATTATCGGGTGGGACCTGATCCTGGAGTACGCCGTCTCCAACATGTCGGTCGCGGTGGGCTTCTCGGCTTACATACAGGATCTGTGCGACAACGTCTTCGGCGTCCATTTGCCCCAGCAGCTTGCCTATCCTCCATTCCCCGCGCCGGGCGGACCGGCGGGCATCTTCAACATTCCTGCGCTGATCATCACCATGCTGGTGACGTGGGTGCTGGTGCGCGGCGTGCGCGAGAGCGCCGAGACCAACACCGCCATGGTGATCATCAAGATCGCCGCGATCGTGATCTTCTGCGTGGGCGCCGCGGGGGCGATCAAGCCCGGCAACTGGCATCCGTTTGCGCCGCACGGCTTTCCCGGCATCCTGACCGGCGCCTCCATCGTGTTCTTCACCTACATCGGTTTCGATTCGGTTTCCACCGCGGCGGAGGAGTGCCGCCGCCCGCAAAGGGACCTGCCGATCGCCATCCTCGCCACGCTGATCGTGTGCACCATCCTCTACGGATCGGTCTCGCTGGTCCTGACCGGCATTGCCAAGTACTCCACGCTGGGCACCGATTCGCCGGTGGCCGATGCGCTGAAGGCCCTGGGCTACAACCGGCTGCGCATGATCGTGACCGCGGGCGCGCTCACCGGAATGATCTCCTCCCTGTTGGTGTACCAATACGGGCAGGCGCGCATCTGGTTCGCCATGTCGCGCGACCGCCTGCTGCCCGCCATGTTTTCGGCGGTCCACCGCCGGTACCAGACGCCGCACATCAGCACCTGGATCGCGGGTTTCGTGGTGGGCATCCCGGCGGGCATCTGGGACATCGACACCTTCGCCGAGTTGTCGAACATCGGCACGCTGTTTGCTTTCGTCCTGGTTTCGGTGGGGGTGATCGTGCTCCGCAGGAAGCAGCCGGAACGGCCGCGCGTGTTCAAGGTGCCGCTGGTGCCGCTGTTTCCCATCATTTCCATTGCCTGTTGCGTGGTCCTGATGATGGGGCTGCCGCTGCTCACCTGGCTCCGCTTTTTCGTGTGGCTGGCGATCGGCTTGGCCATTTATTTCCCCTTCGGAAGGAAGCGCAGTGCGCTGGCGGGGCAGTAGCGGCAAGCCTGGCTACACGTGCTACCGTGAAATCCAGGAATGAAAATTCTCTTCATCGGTGACATATTCGCCGCGCCGGGCCGCAGGATTGTCGCCGATCATCTCCAGGACATCATCGCGGCGAACGGCATCGACCTGGCCATCGCCAACGCCGAGAATGCCGCCGGCGGGTTCGGGCTGACGCCTTCCATCGCCGAGGAGCTGCTGGGCCTGGGACTCGATGTGCTGACCTCCGGCAACCACGTCTGGGACAAGCGCGAGCTGTACGACTACTTCGCGCGCCAGCCGCGCCTGCTGCGTCCCGCCAATTATGCGGCTGCCCCGGGCCGCGGCGTCATCGTGTTCCGAGCCCGCAACGGCGTGGAGTGCGCCATCCTGAATCTTCAGGGCCGCACCTACATGCCCTCCACCGATTGCCCCTTTCGGAAGGCCGACCAGATTCTGGAGGAAATCGGCGCGTCGGTCAAAGTGAGATTCCTCGATTTCCACGCGGAGGTGACCAGCGAAAAGATCGCCATGGGCTGGTACCTCGACGGCCGCGTATCCGCGGTCGTCGGAACCCATACCCACGTGGCTACCGCGGACACGCGGATTCTGCCCGGCGGCACGGCGTACCAGACCGATTGCGGCATGACCGGCCCGTACTCTTCGGTCATCGGCGTTCAGACCGATATCATCATCCAACGGTTTCTCACGGGCCTGCCGGTGCGCATGGAGGCGGCGCGGCACGACCCCGAGTTGCACGCCGTGATCGTCGACGTGGACGAGTCTACCGGCAAAGCCCGCGCCATCCGGCGCCATTCCATCGACGGAGATTGAGCGATGGAACCCGCCCTGAATCCGGACATCACCGCGTTTTACGTCCAGGAAATCGGCGCGGTCCTGTTCGCCATGGTGTTCTTCTTCCTCTACCGGCAGTCGCGCGTGATCTACTTCGGGCTGTGGAGCATCGCCTGGGTGCTGCGGTTCCTGGCGGTCATCTTCGGCTTCGAGCTGTTGCGCACGCTGCACATGGGCTGGCTGGCGCCCTATGCCACCTTCGAGTTCGCGTTCGTGATCGTGCTCATCTCCGCCGCGCGGGCGGGCTTTGTCTCCGATGTCCGGGACTGGCGCACGGTGCTGCGGCTGATCGCCATCCTGCCGGTGTTCGTGGCCTTGGTCTACGCCATCGGGCGCATTGCCGGCATGGAGGCGTACCACATGTCGCACGCGCTGGTGCTGGGCTTCGTGTACTTCTACAACTTCGTCACCCTGCGGCGCCACCACGGATTGGGCCGGCGCATCTTCCGTTTTTCCCTGCTGCTGCTGGCGGCGGTCTTTCTGGAGCACGCCATCTTTCTGGTGTACCTCTATCACACCGGCAGGGCGCCGCTCTGGGCGCTTTACCTGCACAACGAGACATACTACGATTTCGCCCTGCATTGCGTGCTGGTCTTCGCCGCCATGGCCATGTGGAGCGAAAGCCAGATGGACCGCATCACGGAGCTGGGCACCGAGGTGGACAACTTGCGCAGGGACATCCGCCAGAGCATCGACCTCGACCGCCTGACGGGCCTGCTCAACCAGACCGCCCTGGCGCGGCGCATCGAAGAGCCCTCCGAGTTCGCCGGCGTGGTGGCGGTGTGCGACATGGATAATTTCAAGGACGTCAACGACCGCTTCGGCCACCTGGTCGGGGACGAAATCTTACGCCACATCGGAAACCTGCTGCAAGGCTCCATCCGTCACGAGGACCAGGCGTTCCGCTGGGGCGGCGACGAATTCGTGATCCTGTTTCAGAACCAGCGGGCCGATGTGGCGCGCAAGCGCATGACGGTCCTCTCGGACCGCCTCCGGACTTTCCGCGTTCGCGGACACGGCGTGCTGCCGATCTCCTTCAGTTGGGGAACGGCGGAGGCTTACGGCCGGCCTCTGCGCGACGCGCTGGACGAGGCGGACCGCGACATGTACGTGCTCAAACGGCAGCGCGCGGGCCGGCCCCCGGTGTGAGAGGAAGGAATTCCACCGGCCCCGCGAGGACCGTGCCCTAATACCACTCGCTCAGCCGGATGTCGGCAGAGGTGCTTTCGTTGGGGCGCACCGTCACCTTAACAGCCGGTTTCAGGACGCGATCATCCGATAGTGCCGCAAACGATCGTGATCGCGGCTCCATAGCGGTCGCGAGCCCGTAATATTCTCCGGGACGAACCGCGGGAAACTCGAAGCGGCCGTTCCGGTCGCATGTGGTTATGCGTATGAAGCCGTTGCGGCGCAGCGCCGGTTCCTGGGGAACCAGGAAGACGTGGCCGGACCCGCATCCTTCGATAGTGCCGCGAACGCTGCCGCCACCGAGCTTGTACGTGATGGTCAGCGGCAGGGCATCGGAGAGGATCGATACTGTGCCGGGGGCATTCTGGTCGCCCAGGCGGATGGAGTCGAGAAAATATGGAACCGGCGACTCGGTGAGAAACTGGACCTGGTATGGTCCTGGGTAAACATCCCGGACCGTGAGTTCGTTTCCGTCCGCGCGGGCGATCAGAAAGCCGTCTGCCCTATCCGAGAGGAGTGCCGAGACTGGAAGGAGCACGATGTCGATGTCGGGCGCCTCGGGAGCTGGTGGACCTTCCGGAACTTCCATGATGACCTTGCCCAGGAGTGAGAACGGAGCGCTCAGCCGCAGCTCGATGTTTTCCAGATCATGCATCCTGATCTCCACCGTCTGGGCAGCCTTGAGCTTGACGCCGTCTTTATCCAAGGCCGCCGACAAGCGCCATTCGTCATCCACTACCGACGCGAATTCGAACGTGCCGTCGCTTTTAGTGTCTTCAATGAGGCTCGGCCCGAAACCTTTGGCCAGCGCCACGGAAGCCTTGGGGACTGGGTCGCCACGGACATCGAGCAGCCTGCCGCGAATGCGATGGATCGGAGCGGCAATCAGCTTGATATCGGGGTTCCACTGCTCGCCTCCCGGCCGCACGATCACCGCTTCGGCAAGTTCCGGGTCGGTTACGCCAGGATAGAAGGTTTGCGCCCAGCCGAGCCGCTCGGTGCCGGGCGATTCCGGCGGGCTCCAGGATTGCGGCGCAGTTGCCGACAGCAGCCATGGGCCGGGGACAAGGTCGCCGAAGCTGAATTCGCCCTTCTCGCCGGATTTCGATTGTCGATTATCCGGGTGGCACGCAGGCGGCATGCACCACTTATCCTCCCCAACCAACCAAATGCCGGCGTTTGGTACAGGCTTTCCAGTCGCATCGAGCACCCGGCCGGAGATCTTGCCCATTGGCTCCATTGTGACTTCCAGGCGCACCGGCTCGCCTCCGCGCCCCACCGGAAATGCCGGCGGCCTGTTACCCGGATCGGGAACGGATTTGAAACCGGGAGCCGCATACATGGCCCGGTAAGCGCCCTCTTCGACGCCCTCGATCCGGAAGCGGCCCCCCGGGTCCGTGGTGACCGAGTAGCCGTTCGCCGGAGTGCTATCAGCCGGAAAGATGCGGACCCGCACTCCGGGAACTCCGGAGCCGGTCCCGGCGTTGACCACGTGCCCCTCCACGGTTTGCGCGGCTGGTGCCGCAACCGCCAGAATCCACACGGCGAGAATCATGCCCGGCATTCGAACACGTTACCACGCCGGGGAGCTCTTCCAGCATCGCCCGGCCGATCACTAGGCGTCCGTCCCCGGTATCGGCGCGCTCGGGTCGGATGTCAACCCGAAGATGCGTACCCGGCCGGGAGAGTAGAACCCTGCTGCTGGCCGGGTGGAAACCGAACGGCCCGGCGGGCCGTCCTGTGAAGTAGGAAAGGATGCGATGAAGCCGCTGCAGGTAGGCCTTTTGGTAGTTGCCGGTGCGCTGGGAGGCGCGATGGTAATGAAGGTGGGGCACGGCTCCGAGGCTGAGCCGGCCGTGGCGCAAGTGCGGGAACCGGCTGCGATTCCGGCTCCCGCGGCTGTGGCCCCGGCGCCCGCCCCGATGGCGCCTGAGCCGGTCCGCGCGCAGCGGCAGCCGGTGCAACCCGATCCCCCGCCCCCGCCAGCGGAGCCGCCCGCGGCCGTTCCTCCTCCGCCGCCTTCCAATCCACCCGCGGCTTCCACTCCACCCGCACCCACGGAGCCGGAGCAAGTGACTCCGCCTCCTCCGCCCTTGCCGGAACCTCACATGGTGACGCTGAACGCCGGTCTTCTGATCCCGGTGCGCCTTGTCGATGGTCTCTCCACGGAGCGGAACGCGCCCGGCGACACCTTCACCGCAACGCTCGACAAAGAGCTGGTGGTGGATGGGTTCGTTATCGCCGAGCGCGGCGCGCGGGTGGAGGGCCGGGTGGTGGCCTCCGATCGCGGTGGCAAGGGCGCGGCCATTGGCGCCGGCGTGGGCGGCGGCGCGGGGGCGGGCGACGTCCTGCTGACCCGCGGCAAGCCCGCCACTCTGCCGTCGGAAACCAGGTTGAGCTTCCGCCTCCGGGCGCCGGTCACGATCACCGAAAAGACCAGCTGACCTGGCTCTCCCCCGGTCTTCCGGTCGCGGGCGCCGGCCACCAGCACGTGGCTCTCCCCGGGTCTTCCGGTCGCGGGCGCCGGCCACGAATATCCGGGCCTCCCCCGGGCCCTCCCCCCACCCGGCAAGAAAGCCCGTGCCACGTTGCGTTAAGCTATTCCATTGATGACAGTCGATGAGATTCGCGAGCTGATCCAACTGGCGACGGAAACGGGAATTGCGGAGCTGGAGGTGCAACGCGGCGAGAACCGCGTCCGCATCCGGCGCGCGTCCTTCGCCGCCCACCAGGACGTTGTCCTGGCGCCACCCGCTTATGCGGCTCCTGGACCGGCGCCGCCTGGTCAGCCTCCCCCTGCATCCGCGCCCCCCCCCATCCCCGCGCTGGAATCCCCCAAGGACAAGCCCGCCGACCCCAACCTCGTGCTGGTCAAGTCTCCCATCGTCGGCACCTTCTATGAGAGCCCCTCGCCCGGATCCCCGGCCTTCGTTCGCATTGGCGAGCGGATCCAGCCCGGCAAAGTCCTCTGCATCATCGAGTCCATGAAGCTCATGAACGAAATCGAGGCGGAGACTTCCGGCATCGTCGAGAGCAGGCTCGTCATCAACGGCCAGCCGGTGGAGTACGGGGAGGCTCTGTTTGCCATCCGTGCGGTTTAACAAGATCCTGATCGCCAATCGCGGCGAGATCGCCGTCCGGGTCATCAGCGCCTGCAAGGAACTGGGAATCCAGACGGTGGCCGTCTATTCCGAAGCCGACCGTTACAGCTCCCACGTTCGCTTCGCCGACCAGGCCATTTGCATCGGCCCGGCCAAGAGCGCCCGCAGCTATCTGGATATCGCCGCCATCATCAGCGCCGCCGAGATCACCAACGTGGATGCCATCCACCCGGGCTACGGCTTCTTGAGCGAGAACGCCGCCTTCGCCGATGTTTGCGAAGCCTCCGGCATCAAGTTCATCGGCCCGAAGCCGGACGTCATCCGCATGATGGGCGTCAAGGAGGCCGCGCGCGCCTTCATGCGCGAAATGGGCGTCCCCATCCTTCCGGGCTCGCCCGGCGTGCTCGAGACGCAGGAAGAAGGATTGGAGCTGGCCGCCTCGATCGGCTATCCCATCATCCTCAAAGCTTCGGCGGGCGGCGGCGGCCGCGGCATGCGGATTGTCCAAACGCCCGAGGAACTGCCCTCGCAGTTTCTGCAGGCGCAGCACGAAGCGGAGGCCGCCTTCGGCTCGGCGAATCTCTACCTGGAGAAATACATCGGCGCCCCGCACCACATCGAGTTTCAGATTCTGGCCGACGAGCACGGCAGCGTCGAAATCCTGGGCGAGCGCGACTGCAGCATCCAGCGCCGCCACCAGAAGCTGCTCGAGGAATCGCCGTCTCCCGCGGTGAACGATCGCCAGCGCGTGGAGATCTCCAGCGCGCTCCGCAGGGCCATCGCCGCCTCCGGCTACTCCAATGCCGGCACGGTCGAGTTCCTGATGGACGAAAACGGCAACCTCACCTTTATGGAGGTGAACGCCCGCGTGCAGGTGGAGCACCCGGTGACCGAGTTCGTCACCGGCATCGACATCGTCAAAAGCCAGATCCGCATTGCCCAGGGCGAGCGGCTGTCCGATATTGTGGGGGGGCCCGTCCGGACGCGCGGCCATGCCATCGAATGCCGCATCAACGCCGAGAACCCCGATACGTTCGTGCCCTCGCCCGGGCGCATCACCGGGTTCCACCAGCCCGGCGGCATCGGCGTGCGCGTGGACACCTGGGTCTACACCGACTGCGTCATCCCGCCATTTTACGATTCGCTGATCGCCAAGCTGATCGCTTATGGGAACGACCGCGCGGAGGCCATCCGGCGCATGCAGCGCGCCCTGAGCATGTTCATCGTCGAGGGCATTTACACCTCGATCCCCCTGCACCAGCGGATCCTGGCCGATCCGGATTTCCAGGCCGGGCGGTTCGACACCAACTTCATCAAGCGATTCGGAAAGTAGGACCGGCGGCCTACCAGGGGAAACGGCGCGGGCCCATTAGCCCGCCGCTCTTGGGATCCGGCGCCTCGACGGCAGTGGGGGTTGCATGCGGAGCCTGATAGGGCCCGAAGTTCAATTCGCTCTCGGTATAGCTGACGGCGCGATCCAGCACCATTTCCACCGTGCTCCCCCTGGGCAGGACCGCATCCGGGCCGCGCGTCACCAGCACGCCGATCAGTCCCGCCGCGGCGCCCGCCGCCGCGCCGATGCCCGCGCCCAAGCCCGCATGACCGGCCGCGTTTCCGGTGATGGCGCCGATCGAGGCTCCCGCTCCGGCAGTCTCTCCAACCGTGCGCGCGTCGCCGGCTTTATTGCCCTCGCTTCGCACCTTGCCTTCGGACCGGTCCAGCTCGCCCGGAGTGGTTCCGTCCAGCCCGCCGATGCGCGCGCGGAAATCGCGGGTCACGCCGTTGGGGAGCGTCAGGGAATCGAAGCGGATGTACAACTCGCCCCGCCCCTTCATGCGGCCGGGTTTCTTGAGCTGCGTCACCGTGCCCGCCACGTAGCTGCCCACCGGGATGACGATCCGCCCACCAGTCAAAATGGGGAAAGACGTCTCCAGGTACACGCGATCACCTACCACCGAATGCTTGGTGCTGATGCTGTTGATCAGGCTCAAGGGCACCCTGGTCCCGCTGGCCACCACATAATCGCCGGCCTTGGACGCCTCCGCCTTGGGCAAGCCGTCCCCGGCCGGCTGGGGGGCCGGATCCTGCGCCGAAAGGACTCCGGCCGCCAGAAAAGCTGCTGCCATCAACGGCCCTGCGAACATCAACAAGCTCCTTAACTGATTCTAGCCTACATATTTAACGCGCTTGCCGGTCCTCTGGTTGCTCCCGTTCTCACCGGATGGCCGGCTTGGCGCCCGCCGCGGGGGCCAGGGTGGGCGAGGGCCGGACTGCCAGCGGGGTTCCCGGCGGGCTGCTCTGGCCGGCCAGGCTCACACGGATCTCCGGATCGGCGCCCGTTCCGTCCGGCACGATGAAGTTGATCTGGTACAGCCCCAATATCGTCGGGGTCAGGCCGGCGTACAGGATTCGCGACGGGTCCACCGCCGATCCCGCCAACAGCACTTTCAAATCCGCCAGGTGGACAATCTGCGCGGGATAGGCCGAAGCTTCGCCCGGCGCCGGGTTGGGTGCGGTCTTTCCCAGGCCCGTCAGGTAAAGCACGACGATCTCGCCGGAATGTGCCGGCGCATCCGGCGTGATCACGGTGTTGTCCGCGTGGGTGGCCACCGCATAGCCGCCGTCGCCCAGAATCAGAGCCGGCGCCCCATCCACCACCTGGATGGCGACCTGTGGCCCGTATATCCCCTGGTTGAATACCTGGACAATCGCATTACCAGTGGCCTGGGTGCTGGACAGCACGAAGTTGATCTGCACCGGACTGGAATAGAGCAGCGGCACTTCCACATTATCCACGTAGACCCGCGGAGGGGCGGGCGAGCCCGGCACCATCAGGTCCGTGCCGAAGATGGTCACAAGGGAGTCGGGCGCAAACGGCCCCGGCGCGTAATTCCCCGAATTGACGATGCTGGCCGCCGTGTAGTAGGGCGCTCCCTGAGCCGCTCCGGAACACACCGCGGACAGTGCCAGCCAGATGAATCGCCGCATAACGAAGAGAGTGCCGCCATGCGCCTCTCTTTCTCGGGGAATTCGAGGGGCGGGGAAAACCCGCCCCTACGAGGGTAATCAGAAGTAGAACTTGGCGACGATCTGCATGTTGCGCTCGCCTTCGGAGCTACGGATCTGGCCGAACAACGTGGACGTGATGGTCTGCGATGCCGGGCTCAGGAAGATGGGCGTATTGAACAGGTTGAAGGCCTCGCCGCGCAGCTCGAAGAATTTCCGTTCGGTGATATGGAACTGCTTGCTGAGCGAAAAGTCCAAGCGGCTCATGCCGGGGCCGCGCACGATCCCGACGCCCGCGTCGCCGATGGTATGCAAGGCCGGCTGGGCGTATGCGGATGGGTCGAGCCACAGGGCGCCCGGCCCAACGTTGTGCGGGTCATTCGGAGTGCCGATCACGTTGGCGCGGAAACTGCGTGCGCCGGTGCCGGAGGGGTCGCCGCTCATCTTGATGGTGAGCGGGAATCCGGTGCGCGCGGTGTAAATGCCGCCGATCTGCCAGCCGCCGATCAAGCCATCCACCGGCTTGCTCCAGGCGGACCCGAAATGCCGGCCGCGGCCGAAGGGAAGCTGATAGGTGAACGTCGGAACGAACATGAACTTCTCGTCAAAGTAGGTCGGGCCCATCTCGCACGCCTGGCAATAGAGATACTGCCAATATGCGGATTGGCTGCCGGACTGACCACCCTGGCCATAATAGCCGATGGAGTCGGACATGCCGTGCGAATAGGTGAAGGCCACCTGGTATTCCAGCCCCGTGGCAAAGCGCTTGCGCAGCGTAGCCTGGAGCGAATTATAGCCCTGCCTGCCGATAGAGGCGGTGCCGGAGATCTGGCTGATTTCGCTGCGCAGGGCCGGGTTGCCGGACAGATATGGACCCTGCACGACCGTGCCGCCGATCAACTGGTTTTGCAGATAGGGCATCGCGACCATAAGGTGATCACCGTGCTGGCCGACATAGCCGACGGTGAGGATATTCTGCTGTGGCATCTGGATATCCATGGAGAGGTTCCACTGCTGGACTTCGGCGGGACGGTCGAGCGGATCCCAGAGGCGGATGGTGGCAGCGGCGTAGGGGTCCTTGGCGCTGAGACTGGAGAGGCCTTGGTCGAGCGTGCTGCCGGGCAGCGGGAACTGCCCCGAGAGGTTGTAACGCGTTTCCGATTCGTGGTTAAACGGGGGATTGAGCGTCTCGCGCAGGTTGGTGCCAGTTCCTTCCAGGAAGGAGGAGATGGTGTACGCGCCGCGGAGCACGATCTTCTTGCTGAGGAAGTCCGGCGTCCACGCGAAGCCGACGCGCGGCTGGAAGTCCTTTTTATAGGGCTGGTAGAGAGCGCGATTGCCGTAGATCATCGGCGCCGACCCTGGAGGCGCCTGCAGGCCGGCAGGCAGCGGAGCGGCCAGTTCCAACTGGCCCGTCCACTCGTTGAAATTCGACTGGCGGTTTTCGACCTCCACCCAGGGCGAGTTATATTCCCAACGCAGGCCGAGGTTGAGGGTGAGGTTGTTGGTAGCACGCCAGTCGTCCTGGAAGTAGAGGCCATAAACGGTCGAGCGGTGGCCCCAGGTGTTGCCTTGGAGCCCCAGGGCGATATCGTCGGGCAGGCCCAGCATGAAATCGGCCTCGCCGATCAGGGTTCCGGTCGGGTTGAGAGCGTTCTGCGCGGTGAAGCGCCCGCCGAAGTCGATGCCGCCGGAACGACCGCTGTTGCTGGCGTAGAATGCGTTGATCCACTCGCGGAGGATCTGCCCGCCCATCTTCATCATGTGGCGCCCACGGATAAGGGTCAGGTTATCGGCGTAATGCCAAGTGGTATTGTTGAAAAACTGCTGGAAGCCGATATTGCTGCTGCCCAGGCTGTGGATCCAGTTGAAGCCACCGCCGTTGCCGATGGCCGCGCCGATGGCCAGCAGGCCAATGCCGGCGTTCTGGATGCCGACCGACTGAGCCAGGTTGCCGAGGCCTTCATCCAGCCCGCCGTTCCACTGGTCGATATTGTTAACGCCGAAGCGGAATTCATTGACCATGCGCGGGCTGATGGTGCGGGTCCAGTTGATCACGCCGTTCTGGAAGGGCGCGATATTGAAGCTGCCGTAGAAGATCGGCAGGTTGTTGAGACCGGGGTTGTCCTGACGCCCCTTGGAGATGCGGGCGGTGAAGTAATCCTTATCATTGGGGCGCCAGTCGAGCTTCATGTCACCCTGATCGCTGTAAAGCTGGCTCCACGCGGAGTAGTAATAGTTGGAGGTGCTGAAGCGACTGTACTGCGGCTGGGGATAAAACGTGCTGGTCATGAGCTTAACCGCTGCCGGATCCAGCATGCTTTGGGGAATGACGTTATTGGGGAACGGGGCGCGCAGTCCGGTGGAGGAGTCCAGCGAGAAAGGATTGTAGAGCTGGATGGGAGATTTGGCGCCGGTCTGGGAAGTGTCGAGCAGCGCGGAAAAATCTCCGGTACGCCAAGCCGATGGCATCACCGTGGTGGCGGAAAGCGTCGGCGGCGAGTTCCGGCGGAGGCCCTGGTAATCGATGAAGAAGAACAACTTGTCCTTGAAGATGCGCCCGCCGAGGGTGCCACCGAACTGGTTCCATCGCAGCGGCCCGCGGGGGACGCCGTTCCAGTTGTTCCCCCAGTTGTTGGCGTTGAGCTTGTCGTTGCGGAAATACTCGAAAAGGTCGCCGTGGAACTGGTTGGTTCCGGACTTGATCACCATGTTGATAATTCCACCCTGGAAATTACCGAATTCCGCCGAGGCGTTGTTGGTGATGAGCTTGACCTCTTCGAGGGCGTCGGGATTCGGCTGGTAGGAGACCAGGTTGTCCGAAGTGAAGTTGTTGTCCACGCCATCCAGCATGAAGTTATTGTCTTCCTCGCGGTTGCCGTTCACATACGGCCGGCCGCCGCCGGCGCCGCGCTGGCCGCTGTTGAAGGTGGACGGATCGGGATTGGTGACGCCGGCAGTGAGCAGCGTCAGAGCGATCGGGTTGCGGCTGATGAGCGGCGTGTGATCGATCAGGCTGGCTGCGATGACCGCGCCCACCTGGGTGGTGTCGGTCTGCAACAGCGGAGCTTCGCCGACCACCGAGACGCTTTCGGTAATGGCGCCGACCTGCATGGCGACGTCCACGCGGGCGCGTTGGTTCACTTCCAGCGCCACCTCGGAATTGACGTAAGTCTTGAAGCCGGCGGCTTCGACTTTCAGTTCATATCTGCCGACGGGTATCCGCGGAAAGGCGTAGATGCCGTCTTCGTTGGTTTTGGTTGGCCAGTCGGTGCCGCGGTCCAGGTCTTTGGCCGAGACACTGGCGCCGACGATGGAAGATCCGGATGGGTCGGTGACACGACCCGTGATACCCGCGCTCACCTCCTGGGCGCGGGCAGGCCAGACGCTCAAGCAGAGCACGGCCAAGGACAAAAACACGATTTTTTTCATAACAACTCCCTCTTTTGCTTGCGTAAACCCCCTTGCACCAATCCGGGCGGCCAGATTCCACGACTCAAGAATCACCCACCCGTATTTCCGATTAGTATATACCCAACTCTAAGATAAAGGCTATCGTGTAAAACCCCACCAAACCGGTGTGCGAGAATGTGAGTAACCGCTCTTAATTGACGTATCGAATGTGCTTTCAATCTCTTGCGCGGATTAACGGCAAGAAGGCCCGGTGGTTCCAAGATTTTGGTCAGCACTGTTAAGAGCTCCTGTCAACCCTGTCATCCCGTCACGTCGGCTCCGGGCAAGAAAGCTTTGTCGGGATCGATTCGGCGGGGCATCTCTCCCCGCAAACGGGGGTAACAAATGCTTCAATGCTTCAAATTCTCCTGTCATCCCGTCATGCCGGGCGGCGCTGAGGCTGACGCCTCCCCGCAAAGGCGGGTAAAAATGTGCCATCGTCTGAAATCTCCTGTCATCCTCGTCATCCCCGTCACGGCCCCGGCCGCGCGGCCGGGGAGGAGTCCGGGCCGGTCGAATTGAACGAACAAAGCCAATTCCGGTGGGGCGACTCCTGTTCAGCCTAATTCCAGGTTAGACCCGGGGATGAACGCAGCCGGCCGTGTGGCGGCGGTTGAGTGGGATAAGCCCCTTGTTTTCAATACTGAGGTGTCTGAAATAAACATCGAAGTGCGGTGACCGAGATTCCAGGGGGGCGCGGGATTGGGGCTGTTCGGCCTATTCCAGCAGCTTGCGCACCAGGGCGATCAATTGCTCGGGGCTGACGGGCTTGGCCACGGCCGCCGCGGCGCCGAGCAGCCGGGCAGTTTCGAGGAAGGCGCCGTCAAAGGCGCCGGACACCGCCATGATCTTCGACCTCGCGCCGCTCTTGCGAACCGCCACGATGGTCTCGAGGCCCTCGCGATTGGGCATGACGAGATCGGTGATCACGAGATCGAAGGGGTGGCGCGCCAGCGTTTTCAGGACCTCGTCACCGTCGGAGGCAAGCTCCACCTCGTAGCCTGCGGCCGCCAGGGTGTTTCCAAAGAGCTTGCGGATGCTTTCGTCGTCGTCAGCGACCAGGATCCGGCGCGGCGCCCGGGGTTCGCTCAGCACTTCCCGGACTTTGCCGGCCAGGGTCTCGGCGGTGAATGGCTTGACGAGGCAGGCGGCTGCGGATTCCAAAATGGAGCGGCGAACCAGGACATCGCCGGTGTAGCCCGACATATAGAGCACGCGGGCGGCGGGGCGCAGATTGAGAAAACGCTCGGCCACCTCCCTGCCCGTCATGTGCGGCATGACCACGTCGGTGAGCAGGAGGTGAATCGGCCCGGAGTGGCGTTCGGCAATGACGAGGGCCTCACCGCCTCCCTCGGCTTCAAGGACGCGGTAGCCGCGGTCCTTCAGCAAGGCAGCCGTGAGTTTCCGGACCTCGTCCTGATCTTCGACTACGAGCACCGTTTCCGACCCGCAGTGGGAGTGGGGGCGGGGGGACGCGGCAGCGGGTGCGACGAAGACGGGGGCCGGGTGGGGCACGGCGATTGGTTCGATGAAGGCGGAGGTGGGGTGGAGTCCGGCGGCGGGGTCGGCTAAGGCTGGGACGGGATGGGGTACGGCCGCGGGGTCGGCTAAGACCGGGACGGGATGGGGCGCGGCTGCGGGGTCGATGAAGGCAGGGGCCAGCGGCAGGCCGATGCGGAAGGAGGTTCCCTTGCCGGGCTCGCTATCGAGACCGATCCAGCCGCCGTTCTGCCGCACGATTCCGTAGACGGTGGAAAGGCCCAAGCCGGTGCCGTGGCCCTCGCTCTTGGTGGTGAAAAACGGTTCGAAGACGTGACGCCGCACCTCCTCCGTCATCCCCACCCCCGTATCGGAGACCGTGAGGACGACGTAAGGCCCCGGATGGGCTTCGGGATACAGCGTGGCGGTTTCCCCATCGAGTTGGACGGCGGCGGTGGAGATGTCGAGGCGGCCGCCTTCGGGCATGGCGTCGCGCGCGTTTACCACCAGGTTCATGAGGACCTGGTGGAGCTGGCCGGGGTCGGCCAGGATATCGCCCACGCCGGGATTCAGGTGCATGAGGAGGTCGACATCCTCGCCGATCAGGCGCCCGAACATATTGCGGTTTTCGGTAAGGAAGCGGTTGAGGCTGACCGGCCTCGGCTCGACCACCTGCCTGCGGCTGATGGCCAGCAGTTGTTTGGTCAGAGCGGCGGCGCGGTCGCCGGCCTGGTGGATCTCGTAAGCCGAGTCGCGCAGCGGGTCGCCTTCGGCGAGACTCTTCAGCATGATGCCGCTGTAGCCGTTGATGACCGTAAGCAGGTTGTTGAAGTCGTGGGCGACACCGCCGGCGAGGCGGCCGATGCTTTCCATCTTCTGGGCCTGCTGGAGCTGATCGGCCAGCCGGGCGCGCTCTTCGGCGGCGGCCTTGCGCTCGGTAATGTCGAGGGCGACGCCGCGGAAGCCCTTCAGTTCTCCGGAGAGGCCCAGGATGGGGACGCCCGAGGAACTCAGCCAGAGGGTGCGGCCGGAAGGGGTGCGAAATGGATATTCGAGATCCCGGAAGCTTCTTTTATCGCGAGCGACCTCCGCGGCGAAAGCGCGAACCCTGGCGGCGTTGGCCTCGTCCATGTACTCCGTGGACAGCGTGCCGAGGAGCTGCGCCGGCGGGTATTCGAGCAATTCGGCGCGATTGCTGAGGTAAACCAGGCGCCCTTCGGCATCGGTTTCCCAGAGGTACTCGGAGACCGACTCGACGACGTCGCGGAAGCGCTCTTCGCTGGCCTTGAGCTCGGCCTGGGCCTGCCTCTGCGCCAGGGCAATGGCAATCTGATCGGCGGCGTTCTCCAGGAAATCGATCAAATCGGGGGTGAAACGGCCGGGCGCCGGGTCGTTGACCTGTAACAGGCCGAGGGTGCGGCCGGCGTGGCGCAGGGGCACCAGGGCCACGGATTCGTAACCCTCGCCGTGGCAGCGATTGCGCGTGCGCGCTCGACGGTCAGATTCGGTGGTGGAGGCCAGCAAGCGCGACGTACTATTGGTCCTGAAGCTGCCCTTGGCGGTGAAGAAAGGTTTGGCCGGGTCGAATCGGCTGCAGATTACGTTGCCGCACATGCATTCCAGCACGGGGTTGCCGGCGGAGTCGCGCAGCAGCTCGCCATGCGGGCCGCGCGCGCACAAATGGTTTTCGGCCTCTACGAATTCGGCGGGAAATCCGCGCGTTTCCGAGTAGGGGTACTCGTCTCCCTGGCGCAGCCGCACGCCCACCGCATGGCAGCCGGTCCACTCCTGCAAGAGGGCGGTTACGCCCCGGATCAATTCGCGGGTCTGGTTTTCGTCGTTGAGCAGGCGGAGCAATTTCAGCGTGGCCTCGCGCTCGTTGTGATGGCGAAGTTCGGCGGTGATGTCGCGGAAACATCCGAGCAAGACGCGGCGGCCCGCGATCTCCAGGGCGACCGCCTTGATCTCGACGGTTTTGACCTGGCCGGACCGGGTGAGCAACCTAGCGACGAGGGTTTCACCCACCTTCCCGCGGTGCTGGGCGAAGGTTTCGGAGAATTCCGGGGTTCCCGCTTCGGGGGGATGCAGCACGCGCTGGGGCCTGCCGACCAGGTCGGAACGGTCGCTGTACCCGCTCAACTGGAGGAAGGCGCGGTTGCAGTCGAGAATCTCGCCCGTGGCGGCATCGGCCACGACGATGCCTTCAGCAGCCTCGTCGAAGAGCACGCGGTAGCGGCTTTCGCTTTCGCGGAGGGCGGCCTCGGCGCGGTTCTGGCCGGTGGTGTCGCGCCAGATGGAAAGGATGAAATCGCGGCCGCCGAGAGTGATGCGGCGAAGGCGGACCCGGATGTCGAGGATCTCGCCGCTCTTCGTACGGCCGGTGGCTCCGAAGGCCTGTACCTGCCCCAGCGGGAAGGCGCGAAAGCGGGTCATCAGCTGCTCGGTCGACAGCTCAGCTTCGGTATCGCCAACAGCCATGCGCGCGAACTCTTCGCGCGTATAGCCCAGGATTTCGTGGGCGGCCGCGTTGAACTCGGTGAAGCGGCCGGTTTCGACATCGATGAGGGTGATGGGATCGACGGTCTGGTTGAAGATGGAATGGAGGAAGTCCTGGCGATCGCGGAGTTCCGCCTCCATGCGTTTCCGATCCGTGATATCCATGACCGCGCCGCGCATGCGCGCGGGCCGGCCATCGGGGCCGTAGGAGAACTCACCTTCGGCGCGGACCCAGATGACCGATCCGCCGGGCCGCTCGACGCGGTGCTCGTGGGCGAACCGGGTGCGGCTGTCGCAGGCCCGGCGGCTGGCCTCGACCAAACCGCCCACATCGTCGGGGTGCACGCGGGCGAGAAGGGCATCGAAGGCGCCGGGGAACTCACCGGGAGCGAATCCGTACATCCGTTCGGAATACCCGTCCAGTATGGCTTTGCCGGAGCCGACATCGTATTCCCAGGTGCCGAGGCGGGCGGCTTCGAGCGCCAGCCGCAGCCGTTCTTCGCTGGCGTGCAGGGCCTCTTGGGCGAGGCGACGCTGTTCCTCGCGATCCAGGTGGTCGAGGCCGAAGGAGACGGCGCGGGCGGTTTCCTCGATCAACTCCACTTCGCGGTCGCCGAAGAACCCGGGCTCGGTGGCGTAGACGGTGAGCGCTCCGCGCACCGCGCCGCCCTCGCGGACGGGAAACGCGGCAACCGCGCGAAAGCCGCTTTGCGAAAACGACTCGCCCGCCGCGGCAAGAAAGGGGGCAACCCGCGGATCGTTGGCGAAATCGTTGAAAATGGCCGGCCGGCCTTCGCGGACGGCGGTCCCGACAGGGCCGAAGGCCTCGGGGCGAGTGTCGGCGAACACGCGAATCTTCCCGAGAAAGCCGGTGTCGTCGCCGGATTGGGCGACGGGCACAACGGCGGCGGTGGCGGGGTCGAGCCAGCCGACCCACGCCATGCGAAAGCCACCGCCCTCTACCAGGACGCGGGTGACTTTTCGGAACAACTCCTCCCGCGAGCCGACGCCCACGACCGCCCGGTTCACCTGGCTCAGCGCGGAGTAAAGACGGTTGAGGCGCGCGGCTTCGAACTCGAAGGTCTTGCGAAGGCCGATGTCGTGATGGGTTCCGACGCTGCGCAGCACGCGTCCGTCAGGCGCGGTTTCGACGGCCCGGCCACGGGCCAGAATCCACCGGTAGGCGCCATCCGCGCACAACATCCGGTACTCGGCGGAGTAAGCGGGGGATTCGCCCTTCAGGTGGGCGTGAACGACCGCCCGCACGCGGTCGCGGTCGGCGGGATGCAGGCGCGCCAGCAACTCCTCGTGGGTGTGTGCGGTGTGATCCGGGGCGAAGCCCAGCATGGCGCTCATCCGCGGGCCGTAACGGACCATGCCGGTGGCGGCATCGCAATCCCAGGCGTCATCGCCGGCGGCATCGAGAGCGGACTGCCAGCGCGGCCGGCCGGCGAGGAGGGCCTCTTCGGCGGTTTTCCGAGCGGTGATCTCGGTGTGGGTGACGACGATGCGGGGCGGCCCGGGAGCGTCGATGCGGGTGGCCGAGGCTTCGAACCAGCGAGGTTTTCCGGGGGAATGGCAGGAGTAGTCCCAGGTCCAGCCGGGAAGCTCGCCGCCCAGGACGGCGCGAATCTGCCGGGCCGCGCCGCTGGGCTCCAGGTAGCTGGCGCCGACAGGGGGGCGGGCGGGGCCGGCTCCGGCCGCGGCGAAGTCACGCCAGGCCCGGTTCACCGACAGGACAGTACCGCGCTCGTCGAGCACGCACACATGCGCGGACAGCGCATTCAGAACTTCGTGGCCAACATCATTCGGGCTCATGGGCGGCAACCTGCCTTTCGCATCCAGCGTCAGCCGGGAGAACTCTCCAGGGGATAATCGGCTCTCGCGGGGAGAAACATTACACGCAGCACCCGGCGGCGGCCCCGGCACCCCTTAAGAGGTAGTGCGGAACCAGCCGGTGTTTTCTCCGAAATCTTGTTGCGGTTTCGCGAGCGATTGCGGCGAGGCGGTGGAACGGCCGGACGCCCGGCAACACCGCCCCCGGGTATAATAAGCGTCATCGCCCTCAATGCCGGTCTCGAAGACCGGGCAGGTGAGTTGTTCCCTGATGGCGGCCCGGGAGGTTTGATGTCTCGCATGGTTCGATGCTCGCTCATACAGGCTTCCAACTCCGCGCCTCCGGAGTCTTCGCTCGAAGTGACCAAGAAGGCCATGCTGGACAAACACGCGGCCTACATTCGCCAGGCCGCCGAAGCCGGCGCGCAGATCGTGTGCCTGCAGGAGATCTTCTACGGCCCTTACTTCTGCGCCGAGCAGACCACCCGCTGGTACGACTTTACCGAGCCGATTCCCGACGGACCCACCATCCGCTTCATGCGCGATCTGGCGCGGCAGCTTCACGTGGCGCTGGTGGTGCCGATCTACGAAGTGGAGCAGGAGGGCCTCTACTACAACACCGCCGCGGTGATCCACAACGACGGCTCCTACCTGGGGAAGTATCGCAAGACGCACATCCCGCACGTGGCGCCGGGCTTCTGGGAGAAGTTCTATTTCCGGCCGGGCAACCTGGGCTTTCCGGTGTTCGACCTGGGGTTCGCCAGGATCGGGGTATACATCTGCTACGACCGCCACTTTCCGGAAGGGGCGCGCGCGCTGGGGTTGAACGGCGCCGAGATCGTTTTCAATCCGTCGGCCACGGTGGCGGGGCTCAGCGAGTACCTGTGGAAGCTGGAACAGCCGGCGCACGCGGTGGCCAACGGATATTTCGTGGGGGCCATCAATCGCGTGGGGGTCGAGGCGCCGTGGAACATCGGGGAGTTCTACGGGTCGAGCTACTTCTGCGATCCGCGCGGCCGGATCGTGGCACAGGCCTCGCGCGATAAGGACGAAGTGCTGACGGCGGACCTGGATCTCGACCAGATATCGGAAGTGCGCAAGACTTGGCAGTTCTTCCGGGACAGGCGTCCGGAGATGTACGAAGCGCTGACCAAGGCATAGAAGGGGGGCGAGCTTCGCTCGCCGGGCGGGTTGACAACCCGCCGCAGGTTGCCAACCTGCCCCACAAAAGGAGAATTGGCCCAATGACGAAAGACGAAATCATACTGGCTAATCAGGAATTTCTTTTTCCGGCGGTGTTTCATTACTACAAAGAGCCGCTGGTGATCGCGCGCGGCAAGAATCAATACGTGTGGGACGCCGACGGCAACCAGTACCTGGACTTCTTCGGCGGCATCGTGACGGTGAGCGTGGGGCACGCCAACGACGAGGTCAACGCGAAGGTGCACCGGCAGCTCGACACGCTGCAACACGTCTCCACGGTGTTCGCCAACGAGCCGCAGGCGGCGCTGGCGAAGAAGATCGCATCGATCACGCCCCAGGCGAAGCTCACCAAATCGTTCTTCACCAACAGCGGCACGGAGGCCAACGAGACGGCCATTATCACGGCGCGGTGTTACACGGGCAACACCGAGATCGTGGCGCTGCGGCATTCGTACCACGGGCGCTCGGCGATGGCCATGACGCTGACGGGCCAGGGGGCGTGGCGGCTGGGGCCGTCGCAGGCGGGCATCGTGCACGCGCACAATGCGTACTGCTACCGGTGCCCGTTCGGGCTGAAGTATCCGGACTGCGAGGTGCGGTGCGCCCAGGACATGGAGGACATGATCCGCAGCTCGACCTCGGGGCGCATCGCCGGATTCATCGCCGAGCCCATACAGGGCGTGGCGGGATTCGTGACGCCGCCCAAGGAGTACTTCCAGATCGTGGAGAAGATCGTGCGCAATCACGGCGGCATCTTCATCAGCGACGAAGTGCAGACGGGGTGGGGCCGCACGGGCGGAAAGTGGTTCGGGATCGAGCAGTGGGGCGTGACGCCGGACATCCTGACCGGCGCCAAGGGGCTGGGGAACGGCAGCCCGATCGGGCTCACGGTGGCGCGGCCGGAGGTGGCGGATGCGGTGAAGGGGCTGACGATTTCCACGTTCGGCGGCAACCCGGTGACCACCACGCAGGCCAAAGCCGTGGTGGACTTCATCGAGGGACACGACCTGCTGGCCAACTGCGCGGAGACCGGCGCGTATCTGCGCGGGCGTCTGGAGGAGCTGAAGGACAAGCACGAAATCATCGGCGAAGTGCGCGGGATGGGGCTGTTGCAGGCCATCGAGCTGGTGGAGGACCGCGAGTCCAAGGCGCCGGCCACCAGGCAAACGGCGATGGCGATGGAAGCCGCGCGCGAGAACCGGATCCTGCTGGGCAAGGGCGGCATGTACGGCAACGTGCTGCGCTTTTCTCCGCCGATGAACATCGGCCGCGCGGACGTGGACCAGTTCATCGAGCTGCTGGACCGCAGCCTGGCGGTGTGCGGAGCGGTGGCCGCGGGGAGCGCCAGATGAGCGCTGGGGACCTGCCCGTCCCGCGGAACCTGGAGCGTTTTCCGGAGCTGCATCCGGCGCTCGATCCGCTGGCGGCCGTGGCGGAAGCCAACCGCTGCCTGTTCTGCTTCGATGCGCCGTGCACGGCGGCGTGTCCGACGCATATCGACGTGCCGCGGTTCATCAAGAAGATCTCGAGCGGGAACCTGCGCGGGTCGGCGACGACGATACTGGACGCGAACATTCTGGGGCTGAGCTGTTCGCGGGTGTGCCCGGTGGACGTGCTGTGCGAAGGCTCCTGCGTGATGCACCGGTACCACAAGAAGCCGATCGAAATCGGGCGGCTGCAACGGTACGCGATGGACCGGTTTTATGAAAGACCGCGCATGACCGTCCCGGCGGCGCGGCCGGCGGGCGGGCGGGTGGCGTGTATCGGCGGCGGGCCGGCGTCGCTGGCTTGCGCGGCGGAAGCGCGGCGGCAGGGGCTGGCGGCTACGATTTTCGACAACCGGCCGCTGCCGGGCGGGCTCAATACATACGGGGTCGCGGAATACAAATTACGGCCCAGCGACAGCTTGCGCGAGGTGGAACTGGTGCGCTCGCTGGGGGTGGAATTCCGGCAGGCCGAGGTGGGCACCGCGGTTCCGCTCGAAGACCTGGAACGGGACTTCGACTACATATTCATCGGGGTGGGGCTGGGGACCATGGAGCGGCTGGGGATCCCCGGGGAGCAGGCGCACGGGGTGATCGACGCGCTGCGCTTCATCGAGCGCTACAAGACGCTGCCGGATTTCCGGGTGGGGCGGTCGGTGATCGTGATCGGCGGCGGCAACACGGCGATCGACGCGGCCAACGCGGCGAAGCGCCTGGGCGCGGACGAGGTCCGGCTGATCTACCGCCGCACGGAGAGGGAGATGCCCGCGTTCTACTTCGAGTACGACCACTCGAAGGTGGAAGGCGTGCAGTTCCACTGGCTGACGCAGCCGGTCCAGATCGTGGAGCGCGACGGGCGCGCGGTGGCGGTGGAGTTCGTGGAGACGCGGCTGGGGGAGCCGGATGCCACGGGGCGGCGCAGGCCGGAACCCATCCCGGGCACGGAGTTCGCGATCGAATGCGACACGGTGATCCCGGCGCTCGGCCAGACGCGGCTGACCGGGCTGCTGAGCGCCGCGCGGGGGATCGAGCTGCACGGCGGGCTGGTCGAGATCGACCGCCCCACGGGCCGCACGAGCAATCCGAAATACTACGCGGGCGGCGACTGCGTCAACGGCGGGCGCGAAGTGGTGGACGCGGTGGCGGATGGAAAACGCGCCGGGCTGGCGATTGCGGCAGAGGTTGAAGGCCGGCGGACCAATCCGCCTGTCTCGGACGTCGCCGAAGCCCCGCCCGGCGGATTGCCAATCCGCCGCAGGATGCCATCCTGCCCCACATCGGAGGCTGCCAATGGCTGATCTCACCACCGTCTTCGCGGGCGGCATACGCTGCCCCAATCCATTCTGGCTGGCATCCGGGCCGCCCACCAACTGCGGCGAGCAGGTGATGCGCGCGTTCGACGCGGGCTGGGGCGGCGCGGTGTGGAAGACCATCGGGGAGCCCATCGTCAACGTCTCCTCGCGCTACTCGTCGGTGGATTGGAACGGCCAGCGCATGATGGGGCTGAACAACATCGAGCTGATCACGGACCGGCCCATCGAGGTCAACCTGCGGGAGATCGCGGAGGTGAAGAAGCGCTACCCGAAGCACGCGGTGATCGCGTCGCTGATGGTGGAGTCGACGCGCGAGGCGTGGCACGAGATCGTGAAGCGCTCGGAAGACGCGGGCGCCGACGGCCTGGAGCTGAACTTCGGATGCCCGCACGGGATGAGCGAGCGCGGCATGGGCAGCGCGGTGGGGCAAGTGCCGGAGTACACGGCGATGATCACGGAGTGGGTGAAGGAGGCGGCTCGGACGCCGGTGCTGATCAAGCTGACTCCCAACATCACGGACATCCGGATGGTGGCGCGGGCGGCGCGGCGCGGCGGCGCGGACGGGCTCTCGGCAATCAACACGATCAACTCCATCACGGGGATCGATCTGGATACCTTCACGCCGCGGCCGAACGTGGGCGGCCACTCGGCACACGGCGGCTACTGCGGGCCGGCGGTGAAGCCCATCGCGTTGCACCTGGTGCAGCAGATCGCGTGCGACCCGGAGGTGGGGCTGCCGATCTCGGGGATCGGCGGAATCGGCGGCTGGCGCGAGGCGGCCGAGTTCATCCTGCTGGGCTGCGGCACGGTGCAGGTGTGCACGGCGGCGATGCACTACGGGTACCGCATCGTGGAGGACATGATCGACGGGCTCGGCAACTGGATGGACGAGAAAGGCTTCCGCACGATCGACGATTTCCGCGGGCTTTCGCTCGCGAAGGTCACGGAGTGGAAACATCTGGACCTGAATTACAAGATCGTGGCGCGCATCGACGCCGGGAAGTGCATCGGCTGCGACCTGTGCTACGTGGCCTGCTGGGACGGCGCGCACCAGTGCATTCACCTGGACGGCAACGTCGCGCCCGCGGCGGTGGAAGCGCGGAGCCGGGCGCGCATCACGACGACTCCCATCGCCAAGCTGGATTCGGTGAAGGCGAACGGCGGAACGCCCGCGGTGCGCGTCCCGCGCATCGACGAAGCGGAATGCGTAGGCTGCAATCTCTGCTGGCTGGTCTGTCCGGTGGAGGGGTGCATCACGATGGAGCAGGTGGACACCGGCCGGCCGCGCGAGAGTTGGGAGATGCGTTGTGGGGCAGGTTGTTAACCTGCGGCGGATTGGAAATCCGCCTGCCGCTAGCGTCGTACCAGGCGGATTACCAATCCGCCGCAGGATGCCATCCTGCCCCACATGCATAGGGAACGCATAATGAATACACTGATCCGCAACGGCACGGTGGTAACGGCTCGCGATACTACGCGGGCCGACGTCCTGATCGAGGGCGAACAGATTCGGGAAGTCCGCGCGGGGATTCCGGAAGGGGCGGCGGGGCGGGTGATCGATGCCACGGGGATGTACGTCATTCCGGGCGGCATCGACGCCCACACGCACCTGGACATGCCGTTCGGCGGCACCACGTCGGCGGACGATTTCGAGACGGGCACGCGCGCGGCGGCGTTTGGCGGGACCACCAGCATCGTGGATTTCGCCATACAGGGCCGCGGGACGCGTATGCGCGACGCGCTGGACACGTGGTGGAAGAAAGCCGAGCGGCGGGCGTGCATCGATTTCGGCCTGCACATGATCGTGACCGACCTCGGCGGCGCGGGCCTGGAGGACATGGACGACATGGTGCGCGAAGGCGTCGCCAGCTTCAAGCTGTTCATGGCCTACCCGAACGTCCTGATGGTGGACGACGGCACGATTTTCAAAGCGCTCTCGCAGACGGCGAAGAACGGCGCGCTCATCTGCATGCACGCGGAGAACGGCAGCGTGATCGACGTGATCATCGCGCGGGCGCTGGCCGAGGGGAAGACCGCTCCGGTGTACCACGCGCTGACTCGCCCGCCGCGCGCCGAGGCGGAAGCGGTGCACCGCGCGATTGCGTTGTCGGAGATCGCGGGCGTGCCGGTGTACATCGTGCACCTGTCGTCGGAGGACGCGCTCAACGAAGTGCGCGAGGCGCGCGACCGCGGCGTCCCGGCCTTCGCGGAGACGTGCCCGCAATACCTGCTGCTCTCGGTGGACGAGCTGGCGCGCCCGGGCTTCGAAGGCGCCAAGTACGTGTTCACGCCGCCGCTGCGCCCCAAGGAGCACCAGCCCAAGCTGTGGGACGGGCTGAAGCACGATCATTTGCAGGTGGTCTCCACGGACCACTGCCCGTTCTGCTTCAAAGACCAGAAGATACTCGGCAAGGACGACTTCACCAAGATTCCCAACGGGGGACCGGGGATCGAGAACCGGCTCCAGTTGATCTACCATCACGGGGTGAACGCCGGCAAGATTTCGATCAACCGCTTCGTGGAACTGACCTCGACCACGCCGGCGCGCATCTTCGGCATGTATCCGCAGAAGGGCGAGATCGCACCGGGCAGCGACGCCGACCTGGTGATCTGGGATCCGAACGCGAGCTACACCATCAGCGCCGAGACGCATCACATGCGCGTGGATTACTCGATGTTCGAGGGCTTCGAGGTGAAGGGCAACGCGCGCACGGTGCTGTCGCGCGGCGAGGTGATCGTGGACGGCGGGCAGTTCCTGGGGAAGCCGGGGCGCGGCAATTATCTCAAGCGCGCGGCGAGGGGAGGGGCCTGGAAGTAAGTGGTGCGCGACCCCGGACTGTACAACCCGGACCTGGCGCCGATTCCCCGCGAGCGGCGCACGTGGGGGCTCTACAACTACGCATCGCTGTGGGTGGCGATGAGCGTGTGCATCCCGACCTACATGCTGGCTTCGGGGCTGATCGCGGGCGGCATGAGCTGGGTGGAAGCGATCGCCACCATCCTACTGGGCAACCTGATCGTGCTCATCCCCATGCTGCTGAACGCGCACGCGGGCACGAAGTACGGGATACCGTTCCCGGTGCTGGTGCGCGCGTCGTTCGGAGTGCGCGGCGCCAACATCCCGGCGGTGCTGCGGGCGCTGGTGGCCTGCGGCTGGTTCGGCATCCAGACGTGGATCGGGGGGCGGGCGATCTACTCGATGCTCGGAATCGTGTGGCCCGAGGCGGCGCGGTTGCCCGGCGGAATCTGGCTCTGCTTCTTCGCCTTCTGGGCGCTGAACATGGTGGTGATCTGGCGCGGCATCGAGACGATCAAGTTCCTGGAAGGCATCGGGGCGCCGTTCATGCTGGGGATCGGGCTGCTGCTGCTGTGGTGGATCACCGGGAAAGCGGGCGGCCTGGGCCCCGTGCTGCACGCGCCGAGCAAGTTTCAGACCAGCGCGGAATTCGTGCGCTTCTTCATACCGTCGCTGACCGGAATGGTGGGATTCTGGGCGACGGTGGCGCTAAACATTCCCGACTTCACGCGCTATGCGAAATCGCAGAAAGCGCAGGCCATGGGGCAGGCGCTGGGGCTGCCCACGGCCATGACGCTGTATTCCTTTATCGGCGTTGCGGTGACCTCGGCCTCCGCGGTGCTGTTCGGCGAACCCATCTGGGACCCGGTGGCGCTGCTGGGCAAATTCAACCAGCCGGTGGTGGCGTCGATCGCGCTGATCGCCCTTCTGGTGGCCACGCTGAACACCAACGTGGCGGCCAACGTGGTTTCGCCCTCGAACGATTTTTCGAATCTCAATCCGCGGCGCATCTCGTTCCGCACGGGCGGGCTGATCACCGGCGTGGTGGGAATCCTCATGATGCCCTGGAAGCTGCTGAGCGATTTCAGCTCGTACATCTTCGGATGGCTGGTGGGCTACTCGGCGCTGCTGGGGCCGATCGCCGGGGTGATGATCGCGGACTATTTCCTGATTCGGCGCTCGCGGCTGAAGGTGGACGACCTGTACTGCCGCAACGGGGCGTACGAATACGATAACGGCATCAACCTGCGCGCGGTGCTGGCGCTGGTGACGGGTGTCGTGGTGGCGCTGGTGGGACTGGTGGTTCCGGCGCTGCGGCTGTTGTACGATTACGCCTGGTTCGTCGGATTCGGCGTCGCGGGCGCGGTATATGTTGTATTGATGCAAACGGCGCCGGCCGGAGTAGCCTCCAGGCCGGCCGCCGAAGCGGAAGGGGAATCATGATTGCCACAGAAACCAAAATCGAGACCGTATCCTATTTGATTAATGGCGCGTGGGAGACGCCCGACGGGCGCACGCTGCATCCCGTAACGAACCCGGCGACCGGCGCGGTGATGGCCCAAGTGCCGTTTGCCACCGCGAGCGATGTGGACCGCGCGGTGCGGACCGCACACGAGGCCTTTCTGAAGTGGCGCGACGTGCCGGTGGTGGACCGTTGCCAGGTGCTGTATCGCTACAAGGCGCTGCTCGAAAAGCACGCCGGCGAGGTGGCCGGCATCCTGACGCGCGAGAACGGCAAGACGCTGGACGACTCGAAGGCTGAGGTGCGCCGCATGATCCAGATGGTGGAAGTGGCGTGCGGGATGCCCAGCCTGATGATGGGCGACTCGCTCAACGACGTGGCGCACGGGATCGACTGCAAGACCATCCGGCAGCCCATCGGCGTGTGTGCCGGAATCACGCCCTTCAACTTTCCCGCGATGGTGCCGATGTGGATGCACCCGTTCGCCATCGCGTGCGGCAACACGTTCGTGCTGAAGCCATCGGAGAAAGTGCCGCTGACACCCACGCGGGCGATCGAACTGCTGCACGATGCGGGCCTGCCGCCGGGAGTCCTGAACCTGCTGCACGGCGGCAAGGAGGCGGTGGACGCGCTGCTGCACCATCCGCTGGTGAAGGCGGTTTCGTTTGTGGGATCGACGCCGGTCGCGCGGTACATCTATATGACCGCGGCCGCCGAGGGCAAGCGCGTGCAGGCGCTGGGCGGCGCGAAGAATCATTTAGTGGTGATGGCCGACGCCGACATGCCGAAGACCGTGGAGGCCATCATCGGCTCGGCGTTCGGGGCGGCGGGCGAGCGCTGCCTGGCGGGCAGCGTGCTGGTCCCGGTGGGCGATGCCGCCGGACCCTTGCTCGACCTGCTGGTGAAGCGGACCAAGGCACTGGCGGTCGGAGACGGCTCGCAACAGGGCGTGGAGATGGGCCCGCTGGTGACTTCCGACCATTGCCGGAAGGTGGAGGGCTACATCGAGAAGGGCGTGGCGGAAGGCGCCACGCCGCTGGTGGACGGCCGCGAGCGGAAGGCCGAGGGCGGCTTCTTCCTGGGCCCCACCATCTTCGACAACGTCACACCGGAGATGACCATCGGGCGCGAGGAGATCTTCGGGCCGGTGCTCTCGGTGATGCGGGTGGGCACGCTGGAGGAAGCCATCCAGTTGGTGAACCGTTCGCCATTCGGCAACGCGACCGCGATCTTCACCAGCAGTGGCAAATCGGCGCGCGAGTACTCGTCGAAGTGCGAGGTGGGGATGGTGGGGGTGAACGTCGGGGTGGCGGCGCCGATGGCGTTTTTCCCGTTCGCCGGGTGGAAAAACTCCTTCTTCGGCGACCTGCACGCGCATGGCAAGGATGCCATCTCGTTTTACACGGAGCAGAAGGTCATCATGAGCCGCTGGTTTTAGTACTGGATAGGCCAAAAGATATGTGCGTTGGCGCACGACTCGGGCTAGAATATAGCTGCGGTCCTGCGACGACACCAGTTCCCGTTCTCAAATACAGGTTCCCCCCACAATCGCGGGACCGCGCTCCAATTAGCGCTGCCGGCTGGGGTACACTCTGAATGGAAGCGGGCCCGTAGCTCAGGTGGATAGAGCATCAGCCTTCTAAGCTGAGGGTCGCTGGTTCGAGTCCAGCCGGGCCTACCAGGCGATCTGCGTACTCATTTGACCGCTGCGGCTTCCGCGATCCTGGCGGCGTGGGAATAGAACGAAGGTTCGGGCGTCGCGAGGCGCGTCGCTTTGGCGCTCGCGGCGCCCGCCTCCTCGATCCGGCCGATCTTGAAAAGTACCCAGGAGTACACGTCCCAGGTGTAGACGTCTCCGCGGACGGCGAGTTCCGACTCGATCAACTCGAGAGCGCGATCCAGATGCCGATTGTGGTCGGCCAAAATCAGAGCGAGGGTGCGGTTCGTCGATTCCCTGGCCGCCAGGGTCAGCTTGTCGATGGCATCGATCAGGCTCTCCTGCTCTTTGGCTTTGACGGGGCGGCCCTGCCGGCGATAGAGATCTTCCAGGGCTCCCGCGTATTCGACCATTGGGACAATCGATTGGGCGCGCTCATAGTTGCGGATTGCGGCATCCACGTGCCCTTGAGCGGCCTCGACTTTGCCGAGACCACCGTAGGCGCGATGGAGAGCGGGAAACAGCTCCAGGGCGGATCGATACGCGCGGTCCGCTTCCGCCAGCTTGCCGGTCTTGAAATATATGTCGCCGAGTTCGGCCCAGCACCACGCGGTGTTTTCGGGAACGCCGCCTCCGGCGTCGATCGCCTGGCGGAGCAGCGCGATGGCTCCGGGGGCGTTGCCGGTTACGAAGCGGAAGTAGCCGAGGCGATTGTAGCTGGCCGAATTAGGCCGCAGCGCGAACATCCGGGTGTAGGCCTGGCCGGCGGCATCGTATTCACCCAACTCCATCAGAGCGTCGCCGAGGTTACCCCAGTTTCCGGGATCGGAGGGGGCGTCCCGCGCCATGCCTCTCGCGCGTTCCGCGACGGCTTTGAAGTTATGGCGCTGCAAGTCGATTTCGTTCAGATAGCGGAGCGCGATGAAGTTGCCGCCGTCCTGTTCGAACATGCGATCCACGAGGCGGGCCCGGCACGCGGCCATCGGACCCGAAATCTCACCACTAACCCCGCGTGGAGATCAGCGCTTTGCCCGACCGAATACCCGGGACTTGAGCATGAGCAGGAGACCGGCTCCAGCTACCAGAACTGTGGTGGAGGGCTCGGGCGCCGACTGCGTGGTGATCGTTCCGTAATCGGCGACGGTGATGGATTCGTCGAGGGAGTTTTGGACATCGTTGTCAGCGCCGTTGATATCGAGGCTGTTGACGGTCAACCGTTCTCCCTCGGCCGCATCGGTGTTGGTGGCGAATTCAAAACCGGTTTGAAGACTGAGTGAAGTGACCACATCACCGCTGACCGTGGCCGAGAAGCTCTCCAGGTCCGTCAAAGTGCAATCGAAAATCCAGGGGTTTACGATTTGGCTGGGATTGCTGAGGGTCAACTCGAAATTGAACGCGGTGATGTCCCCGAGACCGATGGTAGCGAGGGGGCCGTTGTAAGAAAAGCTCCCGTCGCCCGCCGGCGTCGTCCCGAACGCGTCCGTCGCGCTAGTATACGTAAACAATACCGTGCTGCCCTGGAGGTGGGGAATTGCCGCCCCAAGGAGGATGAGTGGAAGCAGTTGCCTGAACGTTTTATTCATGGTACCGATTATGGTACTATAGTCCCAGTACGGAAGGCAAATTTGCCGGGGGAAAGCAAACTTTAGTACTATAAAAGTTATAGTACTAACTCGGGAAGCGCTTCCAACCCCGATGCCGCCCGGAACCCGGTTCGGGAAGCGGCGGCGCGTGCCGGCGCTCCGCTCCGCCGGCCACTCGCTCGAATCTCGAGGTTCCATCGGTTTGACCCGCCGGCGTCTGCATGGTAATCTCGACAACGGCCCGAGCCGCTGCCCACGCGTATTTCCGACGCGATGGCCGGGTCGCCTCGATATGCGGACGCGCCGGGCAGGCGCCTTCTCCGAGGCAATGAAATGACACGGCGAGGATTTCTCGGTTCGGTGGCGGCGGCCGCGGGGGCGCAGTTGTGGGGCGCTGAAACGAGGACGCCGAATATCGTCATGATCCTCTGTGACGACCTCGGCTACGGCGACCTGGGTTGCTACGGCTCCAGAATCGAGACACCGAACCTCGACCGGCTGGCCGGCGACGGGGTGCGCTTCACAAACTTCAATTCCGCGGACCCGGTGTGTTCGCCGTCGCGCGCCGCGCTCATGACGGGGCGGTATCCGACCCGCGTCGGGGTGCCCCGCGTGCTGTCTCCCCAGGACCAGGACGGACTCGATCGGGACGAAACCACGATCGCGAACGTGCTGAAGGCTCGCGGCTACAAAACGATGTGCGTCGGCAAGTGGCACCTGGGGCGACCCGTGGCATACCTGCCGACAAGCCGGGGCTTCGACGAGTATTTCGGTATTCCCTACAGCAACGACATGAGTCCCAGGGTCTTGCTGCACAACACCGAAATCGTCGAGGAGACCGCCAATCTGGAGACGCTCACCGGGCGCTACACCGAGCAGGCGAGGAAATTCATCACGGGATCGAAGGGATCGCCGTTCTTTCTCTACATGCCCCACACGTTCCCCCATATTCCGCTGGCGGCGTCACAACGCTTCCGCGGCAAATCGAAGGAAGGCCTGTACGGCGACGTGGTCGAGGAGATCGACTGGAGCGTGGGCGAGGTCTTGCAGTCGCTGAAGCCGAATGGGCTGGACCGGAATACGCTGGTGATGTTCTCCAGCGACAACGGCCCGTGGTACCAGGGAAGTCCAGGCAAGCTCCGCGGGCGGAAGAACACGACCTACGAGGGAGGCGTGCGCGAGCCTTTCCTGGCACGATGGACCGGCAGGATTCCCGCGGGCCGCGTATCGAACGCGCTGGCGTCGATGATGGATATATTCCCAACCGTCACGAAACTGTGCGGCGGCGCGCTGCCATCGAAGCCTCTGGATGGCATCGACATCTGGCCCCTGCTCCACGGCGACCGGGCATCCATCGAACGGCCACCGCTTCTCTATTTCGACAACTGGGACCTTCAGTGCGCGCGCTGGATGGACTGGAAGCTGCACGTCGCGCGGCACAACACCGCCGCTTACACACCGGCGCCGCCAGGTGGCCGCCACAGCTACCTGCTGCCGAAGCCGGAGCTTTACAACCTGGCGAGCGACCCGGACGAAAGCTACGACGTCGCACCGGGGAATCCGGAGGTAGTCGCACAGATCCAGGCGAAGATCGGCGCCATGATCCAGGACTTCCCGGAACCGGTGCGCCAGGCGTACGCGGAGGCGAAAGCGCGCGCGGTGAACCCGTCCATGCCGGCCGGGTCGTATCCCCAGCCGGTCAAACAATAGGCGGGAGCGGCGCAGGGCTTCCGACAGGATGATCACCATCAACCGAACTACGATCGTGGTGATGAGATGCCGTAGCGGCGTGGTATCCGATACAACGATCATCCCGGCTCATGCCGCCGGGAAGCAACGGCTTCCTGGAGCGCGGCCTCGCGATCTAATTCGGATGGATCCAGATCGAACACCGGAACGCCCCGCCGGCCAAGTAACTCCTGCGCCTCCCATCGTGTCGCCAATCCGAGCAACCTGCGCACTTGAGCGAGAGTCAGCAGTCCTTGCCCGTAACCTTCCAGAGCAATGCTCTGGCGCAGATGAAGCGCCAGGTTGCCCCATCGACCTTCCAGGGCGGCCTGCACGTCATCCGGCACTTCGATGGACACCGACACGGACTCTCCTTTAGCCACTATGCAATCATTTGCGGCTTGCCGGAAACTTGTTGGGCGACCGCGGGTGGCGGCCTGAGGCGAGTAGCCGTTATGCTGAATGGATGATCCGGAATCGATCCGTGCCTGCCGATATCGTGCTGCCGCACATCACCTATCGGAACGTGGAGGATGCGCTGGCCTGGCTGACCAGGACTTTCGGCTTCACCGAGCACTACCGCTATGGCGAGCCCGGCGGACCGGCCAGCGGCGCGCAAATGTTTCTGGGCAGCGCGTACATCATGCTGAACAGCGCGCGGCCAGGGTGCGCGAGCCCGGCGCAACTCGGCCATCTGACTCAGTCGCTAACCGTGTTTGTCGGCGATGTCGATGCGCATTACGAGAGGACCAAGGCCGCGGGCGCCAACATCGTGGAGGAACTCCACGAGACGTGCTATGGCGAACGGCAGTACGGAGTCGAGGACCTCGAAGGCCACCACTGGCTGTTCTCCCAGCACGCCCGGGACGTGAGCCCCGACGAATGGGGAGCGACGATCGCCCGCTCCTGAGGAGTGCCGGCATGGAGATCGTCCCGCTCGGCGCCAACGACGACCCGCGCGTCGTCCGGATGCTCTTCCAGGAGTACTGGGATTCGTTCGGGTTTACTCCGTGCTTTCAGAACTTCGCGTCCGAAGTTGCGGGCCTTCCCGGCCTTTACGCGCCGCCCGAAGGGCGATTGGCGATCGCACTGGCAAATGGCGCGCCCGCGGGATGCGTGGCGCTGCGGCGGTTCGACACGGGGCGCTGCGAAGCCAAACGCCTGTACGTGCGGGAGCGCTTCCGGGGCCGGGGCATCGGGCGCGAACTGCTCCGGTGGCTGATTGCGGAAGCCCGCGCCGCCGGCTATTCCGAAATGCTGGGCGACACCATGCCGGTGATGGCGCAGGCGCTGGCCATGTACGAGCGAATCGGCTTCGAGCGCATCGCGCCGTATACCGGGCACCCGGCGCCCGGCGCCATCCACCTGCGGCTGAGATTGTGAAGGCCCGCCGGCGGATCAGTTGCCACGCCCGCCCGGGGGCGCCGGCCCCTCGTAGGTCAGCCGCAGGCCCCAGTCGATGTCCTCCGGAAAGTCCGGCAGCATGATAATTCCGATACGGCTGGAGCGAAGGGTGCCCGCGCCCACGTCGCGCCACGATCCGCTGCGCGGGTCGAACCACTGAGCCCGGTACACGCTATCGAGGCGGGCGCCGCGCACCTGGCTGCGCGGACAGCCTTTCTCGAAATACGCGAGGAAGATGTTCTGGTCGGGCGTGCGCGCGCAGTAGGCCCAACCTTCGTACGCCCGCAGGTTGTGGTCCTTGTTCGGCGAAACCAGGTCGGCGTCCGGAACCAGCTCCTGGTAGCGCTTGCCGATGGAAAGCGCGAAGGCGCCCAGGTTCTGCATCTGGCTGGCCGAGCGCCATTGAAATGCGTCCCACATCTTGATGGGCGCGGTGGGTTCGATATCGCCGCCCCAGATGGCCTCGGCCCCATACACGTGCCCGGCGAAACCGCCGGAGAGAAAACTCCCGTACATGCTCGAGCGCACGAACTGGTCGTCGCGGTCGGTCCCGCCCGGCGCGCCGTACTGGTATCCGGAGCCGCCGCCCTGCGAGCGGGCGTCGGTGTAGCCCGAATAGTAGGGCTCTCCGTTCAGTGCGGGGTGGGGGTGCGGCGCGCGAAAGATCTCGGTCAGATACCAGTAGTTGTTGTGCTCCCGCATGTTGCCGATTTGGTGGAGCGTCACCCAGGAATCCGGGCCCCAGTTCTCCAGCGTCGAGGGGTTGGCGTTGGCCGAGAGCAGCGTGCCGAATGGCGGCGCCCCGAATTTTTCCATCACGTAGCGGATGGCCTTCAGGTAATCCTGGGGGCTGACACTCTCGCTGATCACGTCCAGGTGGATGGGGCTGAGCACCGTGTTGTCAGCCTGATAGCGCGACCAGATGTACTGGATGAACCGCGCGTAGGACTCGGGCCAGCCGTAGTATTTCATCCAGACCAGGCTGGCATCGCGGCGGGACACCTCGATGAAAGGCACGAAGCCGTTGTCGTTCAGGTAATCGATCTTGCGGTCCACGTAGCGGAAATATTCGGGGTTGACGCGGTTCACGTCGGGATACATGTTTTCGTATCCGGGCACCTTGCCGGGGAAGATGAAAGGCCGGCCGCCTTCGTTATCCATGTTCTTGGCGCTATTGGCGCCGAATTCGAGCCACGCCGAACGGAGCGTGGTCTTCTCCGGATCGTTCATCACCACGTGCCAGGGAGATGCGTCGGTGATCCAGTTGGGAAAGGCGGCGATCATGTTGACCCAGTTGTAGCCCTGGCGCTTGCGGTAGCGCACGTAGTCCTTGAAGCCGGCGCCGGGCCCGAGCGGCCGCAGGCGGTCGTCGTCGTACCACTTGAAGCGATTGGCGCCGAGCGGCCACCACGTATCGCCGATGACGAAGAACGGCGTGCCATCGGCCTGCTCCAGGGCGTGGTGGTTGGCGGTCGAGCGGAGCAAGCCGCGGCGCAGGGGGTTCTGCCGCTTCTCCTCGTCGGTCCACGCGATGGCTTGGAACGAGCCGGTCTTGCCGGCGAGGCCGGGGTCGGCGGGGCTCGATCCGCTGCGCCACCGCCAGGCGCCCGGCGCGGTGGCGAGCAGGCGGACGCGGAAGGTCGGGCCGCCGTCCCAAAACCCGTAGACGCGCTTGCTGAAGCCGGGGCCGGTGAGGTCCACCCAGACGATCACGTCGGTATACGGGTTGGCGAAGGAACGGGCGGCGGTGAAGGTCAGCTCCTGCTTTTCCCAAACGTGCACGGCAGCGGCGGCCGGGGTGGCCAGCGCCGCGACGACAAGCAGCAGGCCGGCAAGCGAACGGGATCTCAGCACCACCGCATCATAGCTCGATATAATGTCCGTTACCAATTGTCGGAATGTCGCACCGGCCCAAGAAACACGATCGCAGTGTCCCCGAAGTTCCCCCGCCAGCGATTCGAACCACGGTCTTCGAGCCTCCTCTGGCGCGGCCGCGGCGGCTGCGCCCGGCACTGGTGTGTTTGGCCCTGGTCGCGGCGGTGATCGCCATTTACGCGCGCACGGGGCGCTACAGCTTTACCGACCTGGCCGATCCGGCGGTGGTGTACGACAATCCGGCGGTCAAGGACGGAATCAGCGGAAGCTCGATCCAGTGGGCCTTCACCAGCACCAGGCCTTTTGCCTGGCAGCCGCTGACGTATCTCTCGCACATGCTGGATTGCCAGGTCTTCGGCCTGGATGCCGGCCGCCATCATCTGGTGAGCGTGGGGTTGCACGCGCTCAACGCGGTGCTGCTGTTTCTCCTTTTGGCGTACGTGACCGGATGCGGCTGGCGCAGCGCTTTCGCGGCGGGGCTGTTTGCCCTGCATCCGCTGCGCGTGGAGTCGGTGGCGTGGATCGCGGAACGGCGCGACGTGCTGAGCGGCCTCTTCAGCCTTCTGGCGCTGTGGGCGTACGTTCGCTACGCCGAGCGGCCGAATTCCTGGAAGCGCTATGCCGCGGTGTTCGTGGCGTTGTGGCTGGCGCTGATGTCGGACCCCGTGGCGGCGGCGCTTCCCCTGGCCATGCTGCTGCTGGATTACTGGCCGCTCAGGCGGTTCGAGGGCAGGGGCGCGCCGAAGCTGATCGTGGAGAAGATTCCGCTGCTGGCCTCGGCGGCGGTCTGCCTGGCGATCAACATGATCGGCAGCTTCCACGGAGGCGCCGGCCTGCTCGGTGTCCTCCCGTTTCGTTTGCGCATCGCGAGCGCGATGGCGGCCTACTCCGGCTACCTGGGAAAACTCGTGTGGCCGCGTTCGCTGGCCGTTTTCTATCCGGCGGTCCTGCCCGAAACGAAGACGCTGGTGATTGCCGCTTTCGTGCTGGTCCTGTTGTCGGCCGCAGCCGCCCGGGCCCGGGGCGCCCGGCCTTATGTCTTTATTGGCTGGCTGTGGTTTCTCCTGCTTCTGCTGTTGCCGGTGGCGGGACTGGCGCGGGCCGGCGAGCCGTTCCTGGCGGACCGCTTCACTTATCTGGCGCTCATCGGCCCGTCGATCGCCCTGGTCTGGCTGGCGGGCGACTGGCTGGAGAGCAGGCCCGCGATGCGGCGGTCCGGCGTGGCGGCCGGCGCGGCTGCACTGGCAATACTGGGAGGGTTGAGCTGGCGCCAGGCCGGGTATTGGGAAGACAAGTTCGCGGTCTACCGGCACGCCATCAGGGTGACCGGGCAGAATGACCGCGTGTGGTTCGGCTACGCCAACGCGCTGGCCCGCGACGGGGCCTTCGAGGAAGCGGAGCGCGTCTATCGGGAAGCCATCCGGCTGGAACCCGGAAACGGCGAGATGCGCGAGGCGCTGGGCCAGGTACTGCTCAAGCAGGGGCGCCAGGAAGAAGCCATCGATCAATACCGGGAGGCCGTGCGGCTGGCGCCCGAGAGCGTCGCGGCGCGCAAGAACCTCGGATTGGGCCTGATCCTGGCGGGCAGGCCGCAGGAAGCCGAGATCCACCTGCAGGCGGCCGCGCGGGCCGCGCCGGACGATCCCGACATCCCGAGGCTGCTGGGGCTGGCCGGCGCGCTGCACCCGGTGAACGCGTCGGACCAGGCCGCGGTGGATGCCGGTCCGGTGGAGGCGGTCGAAACGCCGCGCCAGGTGATCGAGTGGCGCTCTTTGGATACGGAACAGGCGCTCGAGCTGGGAGCCGTGCTGGCGTTTGTGGCGATCGCGCTGGTGTGGCCCGCCTGGGGCCGGCACACTTTCCGCCGGTTCGAGGACCGAATGGCCCGGCTCGCCCGGAATCCGGTCCGGGCCATGGCCGCCGTGGCCCTGCTGCCCATGGCGGCGAGGCTGCTGCTGCTGCCGATCTATCCGATTCCCGAGCCGCTCATCGCCGATGAGTTCGGCCACCTGCTGCTGGCCGACACGTTCGCCTCCGGCCGGCTGGCCAACCCCGCGCACCCGATGCGCGATCATTTCGAATCGATCTACGTTCTCCAGGAGCCGAGCTACACTTCTATCTACCCGATAGCCCAGGGCGTTTTCCTGGCGGCGGCAAAGGTCCTGGGCGTCAACCCGTGGTTCGCGGTGTGGGTCAGCGTGGGCTTGATGTGCGCTTCCATCTATTGGATGCTGGCGGGCTGGATACCGCCGCGCTGGGCGCTGCTGGGCGCGCTTCTGGCGGCCTTGCGCTTCTCGGTCCTGAGTCACTGGATGAACACGTATTGGGGCGGCGCGGTGGCGGCCATCGGAGGCGCGCTGGTCTTCGGGGCGGTGCCGCGGCTGTTTCGGGGAGGAGGCGCGCGTCATGCCATGCTGCTCGGACTGGGCCTGATCATCCTCGCGCAAACCCGCCCGTACGAGGGATTCCTGGCGGCCGTTCCGGTGGCGATCGCGTTGTCGATCTGGCTGGTCCGCACCAGGACCGGCGCGTGGAAAACGCGACTCGTCTTCATGGTGATACCGCTGGCGGCCGTGCTGGGGTGGGGCGCCCTCTTCACCGCCTACTACGACTTTCGCGTCACCGGCAAGCCCTTACAGTTGCCCTACCTGCTCTATCAAAAGCTTTACGGCGTTCCGCAATCCTTTTACTGGCAGCCGCCCGTGCCGCCGGGCAACAGCACGCGGCTCCCCGAGCTGGAAGCGAATTACCGCTGGCAACTGGATTTGTACAACGCGAGAGAGTCCTGGCGCAGGCTGGGCGAAATGGCGGCCATGAAGCTGCAATCGTTCTGGATGTTTTACCTGCAGCCGGCATGGACGCTGCCGCTGATCGCCCTGCCACTCGTGTGGCGCGACCGCCGGGTGCGGTTTCTGCTGTTCACGCTGGCGTTCGTGCTCGCCGGAGCCGCTCTTTATGCCCTGCTGCTCCCGCATTATCTGGCGCCGGTGTGCTGCATCATAGTGGCTGTCGTGGTGCAGTGCATCCGGCACATGCGGCAGTGGAAGTGGCGCGGGAGACCCATCGGAGCGTCGCTCGCCCGCGCCGTCGTGATCCTCAGCGCGACGGGCCTGATCACCGCGCCGGCGGGCGCCGACCTGCTCTCCGGCAACCTGGTCTATGCGCGCACGCCCCGCTCCCGGATTCTCCACAGGCTGGAAGAACGCGGAGGCCGGCATTTGATTATCGTGCATTACGGTCCCAACCACCTGTTCCACATCGGCTGGATTTACAACGATGCCAACATCGATGATTCGCCCGTGGTCTGGGCGAGGGATCTGGGACCCGGGAAGAACGCCGAGCTGATCCGATACTATCCGGACCGCACGGTATGGCTGTTCAACGCCGACAGCCCGGAAGTCCACCTAGCGCCGTACACCACCACGCTGGGCGTGGCGAATGCGGCCGGGATGGCGCAGCGGTGACTACTCGTCGAACAGGCCGATTTGCTCTTTCGCGGGGGGTTTGGGCTTACGCCTTCTCAGCGGACTGCCGACCACTCCGAGCACTTCGACCGAGCGCAGGGAAACGCGAGGGATGAAGACGCGCTGGTTGTTGCTGTAGGGGTCGGGGGGGATTACGGTGAAGCCGTAATGCTCCAACTGCAACAAATTGTTGGGCATGACCCCCTCCATCACGTCGCCGTCCCGGAAACGGAGGCTTACCCACAGGCCTTCCATCTTGGGGCGGGTCTGAAAAACGTGCCGCTCGGGCTCTCCGGCCTCGAAATCGCGGACGAAGGCGATGGTCTTGATTTCGTCGTAGGGGACGGTAGAGACATTGCCTTGGGCGGAAAGCAGCTCGACACCGGCAGGTTGCAGATAGGAAACGGGATTGACGTATCCGGCGAGAGATTCCTTCTCAAAACGGCGGATAACTGCCTTTTTGGTGGTGGAGGCGGCCAAAACTTACCTCTTTTTCGCAACTATGTTTCAAACATTTCGGCGCTTATTGTATCATTGGCACGATGTCCGGCGTGTTCTCGGCAGATTCGGCACGACTTAAAGATGGAGCAGACGTCCGTCCGGCGCCCCCCCAGGTGGCCGCATTTCTGAACTTCTGCCGGGTGGAAAAGGGGCTTTCCAGCCAGACCATCGAAGCTTATACTGCTGATTTATTGAGGTTTAGTTCATTCTCAGGCGACGGCTCGGCGCCCCCGTGTACGGAAGAGCTTCGCCGCTATGTCGACCATCTCTACCAATCGGGGCTGAGCAACCGGACCATCGCGCGGCACGTGACGACCCTCCGGAACTTCTACCGGTTTCTCCTGAGGGAGGGACTGATCGAGGGAGATCCGACCGAGCACCTGGGCACGCCCCGGCAGTGGCAGACGATCCCCAAGTTCCTGAATCTGGAAGACATAGAGAAAATCATACAGGCGGCGGACGTCTCACTGCCCACGGGTTTGCGGGACCGCGCCATGATGGAACTGCTGTACGCCACGGGCTTGCGGGTGTCCGAGCTGTGCCGGCTGGGGCTGGGGGACCTGAACGTGGACCTGGGCGTTCTGCGGACCATGGGTAAGGGGAACAAGCAGCGGTTGGTGCCCGTGGGGGCGGCGGCCATCGAGGCAGTGGAGCAGTATTTGCAGAACGGGCGCGGCAGGTTGTTGAAGGGCCGCGCCAGCCGGTATCTTTTTGTAACGGCGCGTGGGGGGTGCCTCACGCGCCAGGGTTTCTGGAAACTGCTGGGCGGCTACGGAAGGAAAGCCGGCATTTTCCACGGACTTACGCCCCATGTCCTGCGTCACAGTTTTGCGACCCACCTGCTGGAGGGTGGCGCCGACCTCCGCAGCGTCCAGGTGATGCTGGGACATGCCGATATCTCGACCACCCAAATTTATACCCACGTCATGCGGTCGAGGCTTCGGGACACGATCGAGAAGCACCACCCCCGGGCGAAGTAGGACAGGCCGGAAGGCTGGAGCGCAGGCGAATGAGCGACTACATCTACATGCTGGAGAGCCACCTGAGTCCGGACCAGAACCGGGTGGTGGAGGACGTTCAGGCGGCCGCCGTGCAGGCTAACGTCAACGTGTTTCTGACGGGCGGGGCCATGCGCGACATGCTGGCGGGTTTGCGAATCCGCGACCTGGATTTTGCGATCGAAGGGAAAGCGCTGAAGGTGGCCCAAGCCGTGTCCGAACGGGCGGGGGCGAAGACGACTTCGGTCGACGACAACCGCAAGGCGGCGGAGCTGGTATTTCCCAGCGGCGTCACGGCGCAGATCGGGATGTCCCGGCAGGAGAAGTACGGGCGCACCGGCGGCAAGCCGCAGGTGGCCCCGGCGACGATTCAGGACGACCTGCGGAGGCGCGATTTCACCTGCAACGCGATTGCTTTGTCGCTGAATCAAGCCTCACGCGGCCTGCTGCTCGACCCCATGAACGGGCTGGCCGATATCCAGCGGCACGAGCTGCGCTCGGTGAGCCCGTACGGGTTTTACGACGATCCCTCGCGGCTGCTGCGGCTGATCCGGTTCCGGGTGCGGCTGGGGTTCACGGTGGAGGAGCGGACGCAGATGCAGGTGGCCAATGCGCGCGAGGCCGAAGTGGAGAAATCGATTCCTGCCAAGGCCCTGGGCGAGGAGCTGAAGCGCATCTGCGCCGAGGACAATCCAGCGGAGATCCTGAAGGCTTTGGAAGATGCCGGGCTGGCATCGCTGTTCCTGCCCTCGGGCGGGGGAAAGTTCAACATGGCAGGGGTGGTCAGGATGGAAAAGTTGGCGCGGCTGCTGCCGGACGACTATCGCTCGCGCGCGGCGCGCTTCGGTCCCTTGCTGTACGCGCTCACCGAGAAGATGACGCCCAAGGAAAAGCAGGCCCTGGTGAAGGCCACGGAGCTGGGCAAAGCGGACGTGGACCAGTGGCAGAAGCTGGAGGCGCGTTCGAAGAAGCTGGAAACGGTGCTGCGTTCGGCGCGCATCCGCAAGGCTTCGCAGGTGTATCACATCGTGGCCGCGGCGGCGCCGGACGAGCTGCTGTTTCTGCTGTATCATTCGGCGCTGAAGCCGGTACAGGAGCGGCTGAAGAATCATTTTCAGAAGTACCTGCCGGCGGTGCAGGAGGTCACGGCGGAGGAGTGGGCCACGCTGGAGAGCAAGCCGGGCACGCCGCGCTACATCAAAACGCGAGACGACTTCATCACCAACCTGCTGGACAATCGCCCGCCCAAGAAACGGGAGCCGCCACCGGTGCCGGGAGGCGCGCCGGGCGCTCCGCCAGCGCCTGGGGCGGCCCCGGCGAATCCCGCGACGGGCGCGGCGGCGGCCACCGGGAGCACACCGGAGGGTCCTGGCGCCACCGCGGCGGGCACCCCGGCGCGGACGCGGAAGGGGAACTGAGAGGGCAGGAAGCTACTGGATTTTGTCGATGCCGGTCATGCTCCGGAGCGACAGAGGCGGGGTCCGGGAAGCGGCGGCCAGCGCGTCGCGATGTTCGGCGGGGATGCCTGCCGTGCGGAATTCATGCTGGTTCATGTGGATGGCCGTCTTGGATCCGTTCGATCGGATAATCCGGCCTGTGACTACCAATTGCAGCGGCGCGACGTTGTGCAACAGCACCGGCCAGGAGATAGACAACTCCACGTTCATGCCCACCGGGAGCTGCCGCGTGGCGTCAAACAGAATTCCTCCGCTCGAAAGATCGATGGTGCGGCCGGCGCCGGTGTCCCGTACCTTTCTTCGGCGGATGAGCTTCCAACGTACCTCCAGGTCGATGCGGTAGCGCCGGTCGTAGCGCCGCTCACCGCCGATTCTGTCGGACTCTTGGGTTTGATCGGGCCAAGCCATGTCGCTGTCCATAGTGCCGTCTGTAATCCCCGTAGGGACGAGTCCATTATGCGGATTAAGGGGGACAAACAACAGTAATGCCGGTACTTGAAGCGTACTTAGCGGTCTATTTCCAAGAAGTTAACGAATGGAAACAGGGACAGCACCGCGAGCGCGTGGGTGTCGCCGCGGACTGCGGAAAAATCCGAAGAACCTCGGAGAAACCCGAAGAAAATTCGTCCCTCACACCGCTTTGGGAAGCTCGATGACGGTTCCATCGGCCTGGTGCACGAACTCCGTCATCTGGTCGTTGTCGAACTCCAGGGTAACGTAGCCGTGCGGCCCGTACTCGGTTTCGTGCCCTGTGATATAGTCGTTCCGGCCATCCAAGACAAACCCTCCTGGGGAGTCGGCGGTTTTGTCGAGCCGATGCCACACCGGCTGCGCGGGCGCGGGGCCCCAATCGGTTTTCCGGAATTCGGGGAAACCGGCATGTCCGATGCAGCGGCCAAGCAATCGAAAAGTCTCGTGGGCATCGTAGAGCACGCAGCGATGCTCATGTCCCCAATACCAGGCGGAGATGCGGCCGGCGGCGAGATGCTGCTGAAGCTTCGCCACCAGCTTGGGCCCCTGGACGTCCAGCAGCGAATACGGTTGATGATGGCTGAACAGCACGACTTTGCGGTCGCCGGCCTGTTGGATGAGTGTGGTGAGCCAGGCGGCCTGGTCGCCGGCGAGATCGTGATCCGCATAGGCCGTGTCGAGACAGGCCAGCAGCCAGTTTTTGTTTTGCAGGGCGAAGTAGCTTGCCGGCTGGCCGAAACTCTTCAGGGCCGTGCCGAAATAGGCGTCGCCGCCGGTGTACATTTCATGGTTGCCGTTCAGGCCCCGGCTCAACGCGCCATCCACCTTGGGCCAAAGGTTCAGAAACCGGCTGCGCATCTCATCGTCGGTGCCGGAGTAGTACACATCGCCCTGGTGCATCACCATGTAGTAGCCCGCCTTGTCGGCCTGGATGCTGGCGGCGCAATGCGGCGCGCCGTAGAGGCCGGTTCCCCAGTCGGCCATCAAGGCGATGCGCGCCACGTCGGGGAACTCGGCGGGCTGGGGGTCGCCGGCCACCCACGGATGCGGTTTGATCTTCTTCCACCAGGTGAAGAAGCTGCCGAACCAGCCGAGGATGTCGTTGGAATCGAATTTCGCTTCGAGAGCGCCGGCCGGCGCCGAATCCACCTTGCCGGTTTTGGGCGCCTGCTGGGCCAGAAAGGTCTGAAGCAGCGAGCTGGTCTTATCGCGCGAGGTCACCATGATGCCGGGCCTCTCGGGTTCGGCCTGTATCGTGGGCAGAGCGTTCTGGAGGTCGCGCAGCAGAACGCGGACGCCCTCGTTTTCCGCCGATTCCAGCCGCGCCATGGCGTTGAGTTTCGGCAGCGCCTGCTCGAGACTGCCGGCCATCCGGGCCGAGGAAACGATTTGAGCTTGGTCAGCCATGCTATTTCTCCTGTGGATTCGTAATATTTGGTTGTGGTTTTGCGGTTGCCTGGCGAGTGGCCTTCTGAATGGCGCTGATGGCGATGCCCTCGTTGGCTTCTTCGGTGCCAGGCTGGCCACCGAGGCGCGGTATATCGCTTTCGCCGGCGTGATGGAGCGCGATCAAGGTCCAGAACTGATCGTCGAACACCGGGCTCCCGGAACTGCCGGGCTCGGTGGGGGTTCGATAGTGCAACATGGTGTCGTCGGCGTCCAGCCAGATGCTGTCCTGCAAGGAGACCGAAAGCCCTCCCCCGAGCGGGTAACCGATCACGTAGACCCGCTGTTTCTGACTGTGATCGAAGGAGGCGGCCGGCGGCGCCAGGGGGCACAACTCGGAAGCGTCGCCGAGGTCCTCGAGAGTGACAAAGGTCGCGTCAAGCTCGTAGGGAGGCGAGGACCAGATAACGTCCCCGACAGCGAGCGTCTTGTTGTTCGCCTCGAAATTCGCAACGGCCGCCTCGGGCGGCAGGGCGCCGGGGTAGGGACTGTCCAGCGGACTGATGACGTGAGCGTTGGTCAACAGCAGCACCTCTTTTTCGCTCCGGTCCGGAAAGAAGTCGGAAGCCTTCACCAGGAAACCGGTCCCCAAGTGCGTGCCGGTCACCGACTCGACGCGCGCGATGGCTTCACAGCGCTTCAGGCTGGTCCGGAGCCAACCCAGCGGCTGGTAACGGTCGGTTCCGAATACTTTCTCGAGCTGCTTCCCGGATACTCTTTCGAGGTTCGCCTTGGCGTTTTGCGCCGTGCTCGCTTCGGCCACAATGCTTGCCTGGGGCACGTCCACCCGGCCTCCCTCGCGCTGGAGCAGCGCCGCTTTCAGCGTCGGCAGGAGAGTGCTGCCGGGTTCCGAGCCGTTGGACAACTGCCACACTTCCGTTAGCTGGCGCAGCAGGCTGCCGATTTCGAAGGCGTCCGCCTGCGGGTCGGCCACATAGTACAAAACGTGATCGTAGGCGGCCTTCCAGTCGCCCAGGGCTACCGCATTCTCTACCGCGGTCGCCCGGTCCCACATGTTGAGGTCGTCGATCTGCTGGAGAGTCCCGTCGATTTCGCGAGCGATATCCGTCGGGGCGGGGAATCCCTCCACTGGAACGCCGTCTCTTGCGGCGCGCGCCAGCAGCGCCACGCTGTTGATTCCGTGCCACAGATAACTCTTCGGATCGGTCTTGTACACCCCGTAATACTGCCGCACCGCCTCTCGCAGGGCGCTTTGCTGGCGCGGGTTCGAGGGATCGTTCGCGTTCACGTAGAGCTGTTTCTGAATGCGGCCCAGAAGGCCGTTGGCCTCGGCTTGCTCCGACGCCGGCGTGGCGGGATCGTTGAGGATGGAACTCAGCACCATCCGCGCAGTGGTGAACTTTCCCTGATCGATCAGCGCCTGCGCATACTGTCGCAGGACCTGCGGCGCGGACTGGCCGCCTCGGACCAGCGCGTCGGCCACCGCCTCCATCAGCTCGAATCGGCGCTTGCGGCGAAGGAGGGCCAGGACTTGCCGTGCCGGTTTCTCGGGGTAGGGCGCGCCGGCCCGGTCCAGCTCGGAGATCAGCCCATCCGAGAGCGCCCGCGCCTGCTTCCAGTCATACGTGCCCAGCGCATCCGACAACGCTTTCACGGTTGGCCCGGTTTCGCCCCACTGCTGAATCGGCGCGATCGGTCCTGCCATTTTCGTCCCCCTCCGAGGATTCGCGACTATATCAGCGGATCATATCAGATCTGGGGGAGGCGCCGGGCGGAGATCCAATCCTGCGATCGGGAAGACTTGCCGGACATGGCGATCCGGAGCGTCGGGCGGAATTGCCGAATATCGACCGTTTCTGTGGAATCGGCTCAAAAACAAAGAACTTAGCGCTTGGCCCGGAGAGTGCATTACTTCTCACCGAGGCGCCGAGAGCGTCAGAAAAAGACAGACTGAGGAGATCACAATGACGAATAATGTGGAACACAACGAAAATTCGAATCGCCCGGCGAGAGGGCTCGCGGGCAAGATTTTGATCGGTGGCGCGCTCGCGGCTGCTCTGGGCGGCTGGTGGTATCAGAGCTCGCAGGTCGCCTCGGTCCGTCAGGAGCTGGCGCAATCCCAGGTGAAGATGGATCAGTTCCACGGTCAGATGGAGACCAGCGTCTCGGCGGCGAAGACAGAAGTTAACGAGACGCTTGCCAAGATGACCGCACAGGTCGAGAAGGCGCGCCAGGAGGCGGTGGCCGGCTCGCACCGCGTGCAGATCGTTGCCAAGCGGCAGGCGGGAGAGGTGTTCACCACTCTGTCCGCGAAGAACCAGCAGATGACGCAACAGATCGATCAGATCAAGAACGACAACGATCAGAAGTCGGCGCTGGTGGACGAGACCCTCAATGGCATCAAAGGCGATGTCGGTACCGTAAAGACCGATGCGGCCACTACCCGCACTGAGCTTTCTGAGACCAACGCGGATCTGAAGCGCGTCACCGGCGACATGGGCGTGATGAGTGGGCTGATCGCCACCAACTCCACCGAGTTAGGCGCCCTGAGGCTGCTCGGCGAGAAAGACTATTACGAGTTCACGCTGCCGAAGACCGGCGGACCGCAGAAGGTGGGTGACATCCGGCTCGCCTTGAAAAATGTCAATGTGAAACGGAACAGGTTCACGCTCGATGTGATGGCCGACGACAAGCTTGTCGAGAAGAAGGACAAGAGCATCAACGAACCGGTGCAGTTCTACACGAGCGGCGCGCGGGCGCCCTACGAAGTGGTGGTAAACGAGATCCGCAAGGACCAGGTGATCGGATACCTGGCGGTGCCGAAAGTCAAGATCATCGCCAAGCGTTAAGTCCGATTGAATCTCAATCAGGAAGCGGAGCCGGGGGCATGTGTCCCCGGCTCCGCTTTTTTGCGCGCTAGCGAAAAGAATTGAGCAGGTCGCGGGCCAGGAGTTCTGCGCGGCGGGCGAGTTGAGCGGCGGCAGACGGATCCTTGGACTGGGCTTCATCGGCCTGGCTCAGGAAGGATCGGACGCGATTGGCGGTGTCGGCCTGGTCGCGGGATAGGGGGCGGCCGGAGAGTTGGCTGAGAGTCTGGCGTGCGAATTCGGCGCTCTGCCGATAGGAGCGGCGGAACTCGGCCTGCTGTTGAGGAGTGAGAATCTGGCCGAAGGCGGGAGGCGGGGGAGGCGGCGGCGCGGGCGCTTCCGCCGGTTCGGGTTTGGGCTTGGGCGGATGTACGACGGGAGCGGGCGGGGGAGGCTGGGGTGCGGCCCCTGCCGCTGCCGGTGCGGGCGCCGGGGCGGGTGCGGTTGGAGGCGCCGGCGTCTTGGGAGACGATCTGCAGCCGCCGGCGCCAAGAGCCATCACGACCCATAGCGCGAAGGTTGCCGGGCGGGATGTCATCATAGTTTCACGAGCGCGGGTAAAGTGATTCGGAAGCGTGTTCCCCGTCCGGGTTCACTCTCCACCTCAATGCTACCGCCGTGGAACTGCACAGCGCGATAGACCATGGCGAGGCCGAGACCCGAGCCGTTCTGCTTGGTCGTGAAGTAGAGCTGGAAAATCTTGTCGCGTTGCGCCTCGGGGATGCCGACACCCGTGTCGGCCACCGTGAGCCGGACGTCGGGCGCACGAAGTTCGACGTCGAAGGACAGCGAGCCGCCTTGCGGCATCGCATCGAGGGCGTTGACGGCGAGGTTCAAAAGGGCCTGCCGGAGAAGGTCAGGGTCGCCCCAAAGAGGAACGCACTCCGGCTTGGAGCTGAAATGGACGGCGATCGAACGCCGGGCGGCGTCGGGCTCGACCAGGGCGGCGACATCGCGGGCAATCCCGGCGAGGTCGAGTTCCTCCAGCACCATCTCGACCGGGCGGGTGAAGTCCAGGAAGGTACAGACCACGCGGTCGAGGCGCTGGACCTCTTCGCCGATGACCTTAATCTCCTCCGCCGCCTCGGGAGGGTCCTCTCCGACCATGGACTCGAGCAAGGCCAGGCGGGCCGCAATGGAGTTGAGTGGATTCTTGACTTCATGCGCGACTCCGCCGGTCAATCGATTGATGGCATCGAGACGCGAGAGCAGTCCCATCTGAGACTCGATCTGCCGGCGCCCCTCGGGGTCGCGCAGGCGGATGAGCGCCCGCCCGTCCGCGAAGAAGTCCAGGGCAACCAGCAGGGGCGCCGGCCCGTCGCCGCCCGGCCACTCGATGAGGCGCTCGGGCATGCTGCGGCGCTGGTCGAAGGCTTCCCGGAGGATTGGACCCAGGGAAGTGGCGGAGACCTGAAAGCCAACGAGGGAACGCCCCAGCAGGCGTTCCGACGCTCCGCCGGAAAGGATGAGCCGCTGTTCGGGGTCGAACAGGAGGATTCCTTCTTCCAGGCGCTCCAGCACGGCACTTACGCGGCTCCGGAAATCGGCTGCGGTGCGGGCGGTGTCACGCACCTGTGCGCCCAGCAGGCTCAGCTGCGATTGGACGGCGGCGAACTCGGGCGCAGAGGCGGGAAGTTCAGGGACGGCCTCCCCCTGACGGATGAGGTCTATGCCCTCGGAGATGCGGCGCAGGTTGCGTGAGATAAAGCCGGCGAGCAGAGAGACGAATAGCAGCGAGACGAGGAGCGCAGTGAGACTGGCGGCGCCGATCCACTGGAGGCCGGGGTTGAGGGAATCGCGGAGCAGGACCGTCGATACCAGCACCTGGATGGTGAAGATGGAGCGGGGGTCGTCGAGGATGCCGATGGGGATGCGGATCTCGTAGTCCGGCCCGCGCGCGAAGACGCGCTGGATCCGATTGAAGGGGCCGAGGGCCAGAAGTGCGCGAAGAGATTGGTAGCCGCGCAAAGGAGATCCCGAGTTGGAGCGCGTGGAGGAAACCAGGATCCGGTTGTCGTCGCCTGCAATGGAGATCTCGACGAGGGAGGGAGCTTGGGCGACGCTATTTTCGAGGAAGCTGGCCAGGCGTGCGTCCGCAGCGATAGCGGAAGACCAGAGCCGGCGATCCGCCGCGCCGGTTTTCCACGATTCTTCGAGGCGTATGAGGAGGAGTCCCTTGGTTTGCTGGCCGGCGAGTTCGGCGAGGCGCAGGGAGTTTTGCAGGTTGGAGACGACCAGGTTGTTCAACAGGAGGGCGGAAAGCCCGACAACCAGCCCGAGCATGAGGACGCCGGTGGGGAGGAGGATTTTTGTCTTGAGGGACATCATTCACCCGGGTCTTGGCCGTATTCCTTCAGCTTGTTGTACAACGTCTTCTGATTGATGCCGAGAATCTCGGCGGCGCGCGTCCGGTTGTTCTTGGTGTAGGCGAGCGTAATCTCGATGAGTTCGCGCTCGGCCTGTTCGAGGGTCGCGCCGACGTTGAAGCTGACCGAGGGAATGAGACCCAGGGTGCGCCGCGCGGGTTCGGCCGTGGCCCCCGTCAGAGATTGCGGCAGATGCTCCAGGCGGATCTCGCCTTCCCCCGCGAGTACCACGGCGCGTTCCAGTACATTGCGGAGCTCGCGAACGTTGCCTGGCCAGGAGTGGTGCTCGAGGGCCTGGAAGACCGCCGGATCGAGGCTGGTAATGCGAGTGTGGTGCTTCTGGTTGAGCTCGGTAAGAATCGCTTCGGCCAGGGCGGGGATGTCTTCGCGCCGATCGCGAAGAGGCGGAAGGACAACCGCGATCACGCCGAGGCGGTAGAACAGATCTTCGCGGAACCTGCCTTCCGCGACCATCTGCTGAGGGTCGCGGTTCGTGGATGCGAGAAGGCGGACGTCGAGCTGAATTTCCCGGGCCGCTCCGAGGCGGCGCACCCGGCCGTCCTCCAGAACCCGCAGAAGCTTGGCTTGCAGGGCAAGCGGCATGTCGCCGATTTCGTCCAGCAGGAGGGTGCCGGTGTTAGCCAGCTCAAAGCAGCCTTGGCGCGCGGTGATGGCTCCGGTAAAGGCGCCCTTTTCGTGGCCGAAAAGCTCACTCTCGATCAAGCTCTCGGGGAGAGCGGCGCAATTCATCGCCACGAAGGGACCGCCGGAGCGGCGGCTGAGCTCGTGAATGAGGCGGGCAACTATTTCCTTACCGGTGCCGCTTTCGCCCGTGATGAGGATGTTGGCGTTGGAAGGAGCGGCCTGGCGAAGGAGGAAGAAGACTTTCTGCATGGCGGGGCTGGAGCCAACGAGTCTGCCGAGGACGCCGCGGCTGCTCAACTGCCGCTCCAGCCGTTCCTTGTCTTCTGAGAGGCGGTGGTGAGCGACCGCGCGGTCGAGCAGGACGCGAAAAGCGCGGGGCCGGATGGGCTTCTCCACAAACCAAAAGGCGCCGTGCTCGTGGACGGTGGTGAGAGCCGCATCCATGCTGCCAAAAGCGGTCAGGACGATGACGGGGGGAGCGCCCGCGATCTCCCCCAGGCGGCGCAACAGCTCCATTCCGTCCATGCCCGGCATCATGACGTCGGTGACGATAGCGTGGGGTTCGAACAGCGGGAGTTTGTCGAGAGCTTCCTGGCCGTCGGCGGCGGTCTCGACGGCGAAACCCCAATGTTCCACCATCCGCGCGACGGCAGACCGCTGGTTGGCTTCGTCATCGACGATCAGCACGCGTCTTCGCCGCTCGGAATCCATAGCTCTCTCAATTATCGGGCCAGCCGGAGCTATTGGCGCCAGGCTCGTCCGCTCCCTTACGGCCGCCCGACGGTTCCGTACGCCGTCAGGAACCAGCCGAGTTGTGCCACACTGAGGATTCCGGCCATGCCTCGACGCCTTCTTTGCCTCTCCCTGCTTGCCGCCGCTGGGATGTCGTCCGGGTCCGGCGCCGATCTGGAATCCACCCTCTCCGAAAGAATCGGAGCCACCTGGAAAAAGAGCGGCGCGCCCAGCGTCTCGGTGGCCGTCGTCAAAGACGGCAAGCTCGCCTACGCGCGGGCCTTCGGCGACGCCGATACCGCCCAGCACCGCGTCGCCCAAACCGGCACCCGCTACGCCGTCGGCTCCATCTCCAAACAGTTCACCGCCACCGCCCTGCTGCTCGCCCAGGAAGAGGGGCGCCTCTCGCTCGACGATAAGGTCTCGAAGTACTTCCCGGATCTCACGCGCGCCGGCGAGATCACCATCCGCCAACTGCTCTCCCACACCTCCGGCTACGAGGACTTCGCGCCGCAGGACTACATCATTCCCGAGTGGACGAAGCCCATCGCGCCCCAGGCCATCCTGGACCGCTGGGCGAAGAAGCCGCTGAATTTCGATCCGGGCACGAAGTGGCAGTACAGCAACACCAACTACGTGCTGGCGGGCGCGATCTTCGAAAAGGCCACCGGCCGCCCGCTGATGCCCTTCCTGCGCGAGAAGATTTTCGACCCCCTGGGCATGACCTCGGCAGCTGCGTGCCTGCCCGTCGAGCCCGGCGACGCGGTGGCTTACACGCGCTATTCGCTCGGGCCGCCACGCCCCGCCGGACGCGAGGCCAACGGCTGGTATTTCGCCGCCGGCGAGCTGTGCATGACTCCGTCCGACCTGGCTCGCTGGGACATGGCCTTCCTGCAGAGGAAAATCCTCTCGGCGCGCTCTTACGAAGAGTTTGCGCGCGAGGTGAAGCTGGCCAACGGCGACGCCACGCACTACGCTCTCGGCCTCACCCTGGGCGAGCTGGGCGGCGCCCCCATGTTGCAGCACGGTGGCGAGGTTTCCGGCTTCCTCGCTTCGAACAGCATCTTCCCGACCCGCGATGGCGCCGTGGTAGTGCTGTCCAATCAGGATGGCATCAGCCTGGTCGGCCCGCTGTCGCGCCTGATCGCCGCGGCGGCCTTTCTGCCCGACCAGCCCCTGCCGGCGGACAAGGACACCAGGCGCGTCCAGCTGGTCCTCCAGGGGTTGCGCAACGGCAGGATCAACCGCGCGCTGTTCACCTCGAACGCCAACTCCTATTTCACCGAGACCGCGCTGCGCGACTGCAAGGCTTCCCTCGGCCCTCTGGGAAAGTTGAAATCGGTCGTTCCCGCCGGCGAAGGATTGAGAGGCGGCATGATCCACCGCTCCTATCGCGCGCAGTTCGCCAGGAAGACGCTGCTGCTCAACATCTACGTCCTGACCGACGGCAAGTTCGAGCAGTTTATGGTCGAAGACCAGATGTAGAGCGCGCTACGGCAGCGCGCCCACGCGTGGCCAGCCGTCTTCCCACACCAAAGTGGAAATCTGAAGAAAGGACCGGCCGGTCTTGCCGTCGTAGGCGTGGAACACCAGGTAGTCGCCGCCGGCCTGCTGTAGGACCGCTTCGTGGCCGGGTCCGCGCCAGTTGGGCGTGGTGCCTTCGATCACCAGCGAGCCGCCGCCTTCGGTCATCGGCTTTCCGGCTTTGTCGGCATACGGGCCAGTGACTTTTCCCGATCGTCCCACCACCACGTTGTACGTGCTGTTCGCTCCGCGGCAGCACCGGTCGAACGACACGAACAGGTAGAAGTAGCGGCCGTGGCGCACCAGGAACGGCGCTTCCACCGAGCCGCCGATCGGCGGAGTGCGCGGCCGGCTCGACAGAGAATACATCGTGGCGTCCTCGGCCGACAGCTTGCCGGTCGCCTCATCCACGCGCCGCATCTTGATGCCGCCCCAGAAGCTGCCCCAATCGAGCCAGACCTTGCCTTTGCCTTCGACGAACAGATTCGGGTCGATGGCGTTCCAGTCGTCTTTGTCCTGGAACGAGCGGAGCACCATGCCCTCGTCGGTCCACTTGTAGCTCGGGCTTTGCGGGTCGAGCGTCGCGTTGGTGGCCAGACCGATCGCCGAGTTCCGGCTGCCGAAAGTGGAGACCGCATAGTAGAGATGGTATTTGCCGCTGAAGAAGGAGATGTCGGGCGCCCATGCGCCGCGCGCGTTGGGGATCTCCTTGGTGGCCCACTCCGGAAGCTTGTCGAAGACGTAACCCGAGAGCTTCCAGTTGACCAGGTCTTTCGAGGTCCGGATGGGGATGACTCCCGCGCCCGGCCGGCCGCCGGTGCAAAAAACGTACCAGGTGGCGCCTTCCTTGATGATCACCGGGTCGTGAACGCCCTCGGTGTCGCCCTGAAGCTTTAGAACTTCGGGGGCCTTTTGCGCCGCGCCTCCAGACAGGCCAAAACCGATCAGCGCGGCTGCGGCGAACGCTTGTATGCGGGTCATGGCGTTCAGGCGAGCTTCGCCTTCAGCATGGTGTACGAGTGGGGCGGGAAGGTGTACCGCAGCTTCTTCCCCTCCGCGGTGACGGAACGCTCGACCGTTTTCACCGTGGTCTTGCCGAAATCGTTTTCGGCCTTGATGTCCGGGCCGTTCACTTCGGAGACCGCCACGGGGCCGGCGAACTGCTTGTCTTCGATTTCAAACTCGGTCTGGATCGCCTGGTCGCGGTGGCGGTTCACCACGTTCACCACCACGGAGCCGTTGTCCCATGCCGCCGAGGCGTCCAGGTATGGCACACCGTCGAAGCGCGCCGTCTTGTACCTCGGCGAATCGACGAACAGCTCGAGCGCCTTGCCCCTGGAGTTCGCCGCGAACAGTTGCAGCGGGTAGTAGATGGTTTGCAGGAAGAGGGCCTTGTCGTTGGTGAAGATCGGCGCAATGACGTTCACCAGTTGCGCCATGTTGGCGATCTTGACGATGTGCGCGTGGTTGACGAAGGAGTTGAGGAATGTCGCCACCACCAGCGCGTCTTCGAGGTTGTAGTGCTCCTCGAGAATCCGCCGGCCGCGTTGCTGGTTGCCGCGGGCGCGATACCACACGTTCCACTCGTCCCAGGCGATGTAGAGGCGCCGGCGCGGCTGCTGGCCGGCGAGCGCCGCATCGATGATTCCCTCGGTGGTCTTGATGCGCGCGTCCAGCTCCACCGAATTCGCCATAAACTCGCCGAAGTTGTTGTCGGTGTTGCCGACGTACATGTGGATCGCCAGGAAGTCGGCGTGATTCTTGAGGTATTCGAGGACGGTCCGGTTCCACGCAGTCCAGTCGATGCCGGGACCGAAGTTGGAAGCGCCGGCTGCGATGAGTTTCACGTTGGGGTCGGTCCACTTCATGAGCTTGGCCGCTTCGAGGGCGAACTTGCCGTACTCCTCGGCGCTGCGGTGGCCCATCTGCCAGGGCCCGTCCATCTCGTTGCCCAGGCCCCAGTACTTCACTTTCCAGGGATCCGCGCGTCCGTTCTGCTTGCGCAGGCGCGTCATGGCGGTGTCTTCGGAGGAATTGCAGTACTCCACCCACTGCTGCGCTTCGTTCCAGGTGCCGGTGCCGAGATTGGTGCAGATGTAGGGCTCGGCGCCCGCCATCCCGGCGTAGTTGAGGAACTCGTGCGTCCCGAAGCGATTGCTCTCCACGGTGCCCCACGCCATCTCCAGGCGCGCCGGGCGCTGGTCGCGCGGCCCGATCCCGTCCATCCAGTGATAGTTCGACGAGAAATTACCGCCGGGCCAGCGGAGGAGCGAGACGTTCAGTTTCTTTGCGGCATCCAGCACATCCCGCCGGAAGCCGTTCGAGTCGGACAGCGGCGACTTCTCTTCGAACACCCCGCCGTCGATGCAGCGGCCGAGATGCTCGATGAAGTTGCCGTAGAGCAGCGGGTCGATATCGCCGATCACCCGCTCGGTATCGATCTTGATGCGGGCGCCGGGCGTTCCCTGCTGTCCCCGCAGAATGTATGGCGCGCCGGCCATGCCGAGCGCGAAAGAACGTCTGGAAATCTTCATATGGCTTTATCGGATCAAACCACCTTTACCATATGGCGCCGGGCCGCCTACTCGTACCGGAGCGCACGCATCGGATCGATCTTCGCGGCGCGCCGGGCCGGAAGGTAGCCGGCCAAGAGGGCAACACTAACGAGAACCAGCGCCACGGCCGCGAACGTCGCCGCATCGGTGGGCGAGACGCCGAAGAGCAACGCCTCGATGAGCCGCGTTGCCGCGAAAGCGCCCGCGCTGCCGATCACCACGCCGATCGCGGTGAGACGCATTCCCCGGGCGAGCACCAGGCGCATCACCATGGCGGTGTCGGCGCCCAGCGCGCGGCGGACGCCGATCTCCCGGGTACGCTCGGTCACCGAGTACGAGATCACGCCGAAAATGCCGACCGCGGCCAGCACCAGCGCCAGCCCGGCGAAGCCGCCGAGCAGTATGGTGTTGAAGCGCGGGACCGCGACCGAAGCCGAGACGTACCGGTCCATAGTGCCCACATCCGAGATCGGCAAGTCGCGGTCGAGCGAATGCACCGCCGACTGGATGCCGTTGACGAGCAGGCGCGGATTGCCTTGCGCACGGACGACGAGGTTCACGGGGCCGGTGGGCTCCTCGAGATTGGAGAGGAAGAGGGCGGGCTCGGGGGCCTTGTCGAGGGATGACTGGCGAACATCGCCCACCACGCCGGCGATTTCGTAGGGCTGGTCGGGATGGTTCCACTGGACGTAGAGGCGCTTGCCCACGGCATCTTCGCCGGGGTAGAACTGGCGGGCCAGGGCCTGGTTGACCACCACGGTGGGTGGTGCGCCGGCGCGATCGCGGTCGGTGAAGACGCGGCCGCGAACCAGCGGGATGTTCATCGCGGCGAAATATCCGGGCATGACCACCAGAACCTCGGTCACGGGCTCCGCTCCGTGAGCGGGCCGCGGCTGGTCGGCGCGCCAGAAACCGGTGCCCGGGATAATGCGGCCGAGCGGCAGGAAGTGGGTGGTTCCGGCGGCCTCCACGCCCGGAACCGCGCGCACGCGCTCGAGCATTTGCGTATCGAATTCCAGGAACTGCCGGTTGGTGGGGAAATGGCCGGCGACGGAAAGCTGCATCGAGAGCACGTGCCGCGCGTCGAAACCGGGATCGACCGAGGTGAGGCGGGCGAAGCTGCGGATCAGCAGGCCGGCGCCCACCAGCAGGACGACGGAGAGCGCGACTTCGGCCACCACCAGCGCGCTTCTGGTCCAACTGCCGGCTCCGGCGATTCCGCGTCCGGCCTCCTTCAGGGCTTCGGTCATGCCGGTGCGGGATGCGCGGAGGGCCGGCGCCAGCCCGAACAGGACGCCGGTTGCCAGAGACACCAGGGTGGTGAACAGAAACACGGTGGTATCGATCCGGATGGTTTTGAGACTGACGTACTGGATGGTGTCGGGCAGCGCGGCGGTGAGCGCCTCGACGGCCCAGATGCCGATGGCGAGGCCGAGCGCGCCGCCCAGGGCGGCCATCAGCACGCTTTCCACCAGCAACTGCCGCGCGAGGCGAAGCCTCCCCGCGCCCAGCGCCGAGCGGATGGCGATTTCGCGGCCCCGCCCGGCGGCGCGCATCAGCATCAGGTTGGCCACATTGGCGCACGCGATCAGAAGCACCAGCCCCACCGCCGCCAGCAGCACCAGCAGCGGACGGCGCACATCGCCGACCACCTGCTCGCGGAGTCCCACCACGGTGATGCCCCACTTGCTGTCGAACTCCGGGCGCTCGCGCTGAAGCTGGCCGGCGATGATGTTCATGTCGGCCTGGGCGCTAGCGACGGTGGCGTCCGGGCGGAGGCGCGCGACGGTGCTCAGGTAGCGCCCGGAGCGCGCGGAACGTGCGCGATCGATGGCCAGGGGCTGCCACAACTCGGCCTTGCTGAAGGGGAATCGGAAGCCCGCGGGCATCACGCCGACCACCGTGACGCTGCGGTTGTCCACGTGGATCTGGCGGCCGAGGATGCCGGGATCGGCCCCGTAACGCCGCCGCCACAGGCCCTCGCCGAGAATGGCGGCGTTGTCGCTGCCGCGGACGTCTTCCTGGGGAGTGAACCAGCGACCCGCGATGGGCTTGACGCCGAGAATCGCGAAGAAGCCGTCGGAGACCGCCATGCCGTCCACCTGTTCGGGCTCGCCCGAGCCGGCGAGGCTCGAAGGAAACGCGATCATCGCGGCCATGGCGTCGAAGGAGTGGTTGCGCGACTGCCATTCCAGGAAATTGATCGGATTGACGACGTTGGTTTTGGTGCGCGGGCTCTGTTCCCACACCATCGCCAGGCGGTCGGGCCCGGCGAAAGGCAGGCGCTGGACCAGCACCGCATTGACGACGCTGAAAATGGCCGTGTTGGCGCCGATGCCCAGGGCCAGCGCCAGCACCGCTGTGAGAGTGAAGCCGGGGCTCTTCCGGAGCATGCGGAGCCCGTAACGCAGATCTTTTCCCATGCGAACCCCTCCGCGAAGACAAGTACAGTTTACAGCGGCCGGCGGGCGTGTGGGAGGAGCGAGCGCGGGCCGCTCAAGACGATGGATAGGTCTTATGGCGGCCACTCCGTCCGGCAAGTGTCCGGAAATGGGACTAGGTTCGTTTGGTATACCAGGCTTTGGCGTCACTGCGGGGGGAGAGGGAGAGGCGGCGGGCAGGAGGGCGGTGGAGCTGGTGAGCAGGCCGTGGCTGATGGCGTTCCGGGAATTGTCCTCCGGGGTGACGGGGCCGCGAGGGCTGGCTCCGTTGGCGCCGGACGCGCGGATTCTGCGTGAAGAGTGCAAATCGATCCTCCAATGCCACATTACTACGGAGGCATTCGGGAATTATGTCAAGTTGTTGATTCCATTAAGCAACATTGTTGTGACTGGGTTTTTGGGGGAAAACACAGGGGGCGGGCGAATGGGAACTTTCAGGTGGGAACTGACTGAAACCTCGAACCAACCCGATTGCCAGCCAGACCGCCGAGGTCGGCGGTTGTCATAGCCGCCGCCTCACGCGGCAAGGTGGATCGCCGGAACCTGGCGCGTTTATGGGGAGTAATCTCCCAGAACCCGACTTCTGACCCGGAATCCTCCGGCAGCGAGTTTCTGGTGCGAGGGGCTGTTAGCGACAGGAATCCGGCGCTGGCCGGAGGGGCCCGAGATATACGGCCATGTGAGAAACTGAGAAACTGATCCGGAAACAAGCTCGTTTATCGTTCGTGAGCCGGCGCTAGCAGGTTGGTGTATACTCCTAACTGCCTGGGAACCCGAAATGGAAATCCCCGTGTTGGAGACGGGTCCAGCCGCCGATGCAAGCCGACCAGGTGCGGGTATGGACGAGTTGTCAGAAGCGATCCGGATGCTTCGCGAGCAGGACTTCGGCGTGGTGTTGCGGTTCCGCAACCAGGCCGGCAACCACCGGCACTAAACGAGGGAGCAGCCATGTCAACAACAGGAGTGTCCTCATCAGTCTTGTCGCGGCGGCCGTCCTGTCGCTGAGTGCGTGCGGACGCGGCGATAATCCCTCTGCACCCCCGGCCACGTCCGCATCCCCGGCGTCGGCGCCGCCGACGGTGCGTGTCGTGGGGCCGCTGACGCCGGCGGACGCCCAGGCGCTCGCGACCATGAATGAGCGCGTGAAGGAGTACGTGGCTCTGCACGTCAAGCTCGAGCGATCGCTGCCGGAGCTGCCGAAGGATGCCACGCCCGAGCAGATCGACAAAAACCAGCGCGCACTGGCAAAACTGCTGCTAAAGGCCCGCGCTGCGGCGAAGCCCGGGGACATCTTCACGTCGGAGGCGCGTCCGGTCATCAAACGCCTGTGCGCCAGCGTCTTTGGAGGGCCCGACGGCAAGCAGTTGAAGGCGTCGATCATGGACGAGAATCCGGTCACACCGGCTGCGATCAAGCTCGCGGTCAACAGCCGCTACCCCGACACCGTTCCGCTGACCACCGTTCCGCCCCAGGTGCTGCAGACGATGCCGAAGCTGACTGAGGATCTCGAATACCGGTTCATCGGGGACTGGTTGATCCTGCTGGACGTACACGCGCACGTGATTGCCGACTTCATCGAAGACGTACTGCCCAAGTAAGCCGAATGGAGATCATTATGCGCCGGCGCCATTCGTTTTCCGTTGTGCTGCTGCTCCTCCCGATTTGGACCGGGGCTGGTTGCCGGAACAGCGGCATCATCGCCACGACCACTGTGATCGCGGCCACGCAGTCCCCGGCCGAAACGCCAATAACACTGCCGAATAAAGACGGATCGTTGAAGTTCGCGGTCCTGGGCGACTTCGGCACCGGCGAACAGCCGCAGTACCAGCTAGCCGAGCAGATGGCCATACTCCACGGGCGGTTCAAGTACGATTTCGTCGTGCTAGTGGGAGACAACCTTTACGGATCGGAGCGGCCACAGGACTTCCGGAAGAAGTTCGAGCTGCCCTACAAGCCGCTGCTGGATGCCGGCGTGAAGTTCTACGCGGCGCTGGGCAACCACGACGCGCGCGAGCAGCGGTTCTACAAGCTGTTCAACATGGAAGGGAAGCTCTACTACGCCTTCAACCCGAAGCCGAACGTCCGCTTCTTCGCTTTCGACAGCACCTACCCGGTGCCGGAGGAGATCCAGTGGATCGACAAGGAGCTCGCGGCATCCAGCAGCGATTGGAAGATCGTCTTCTTCCATCACCCCTTGTACTCGTCAGGCAACCGGCACGGCTCGGACCTCCGCCTGCGCGAAGTGCTCGAGCCGCTCTTCGTAAAATACAATGTGAGCGTCGTCCTCAACGGGCACGACCATTTCTATGAGCGCGTCAAACCACAGAAGGGGATCGCCTACTTTGTGGTGGGGTCGGGAGGCCAGTTGCGGAAGGGGAACATCGACCGGCGGTCGGGCATTACCGCAGTGGGGTTCGATACCGATCTGGCGTTCATGGCCGTCGAAATCACGGGGGACGAGATGTACTTCAGTGTCATCTCCCCGGCTGGGGCTGCCTGTCGACTCGGGTATGCTAACGCGCCGGAAGATCACGCGCTGATTCCATGCACCTGCTGATTCCTTCCGGATGACCATGCACTGGGGAGTTGTACGGAACGGCGCTTAATTAAACCGTCAAGCTGACGGGAGCACTCCGATTTCTGGCGCGAAATCCCCTTCCCACCAGGAATCCGAAGACGTATGGAGGCTCCAGACCGCGTTGTGTCGAGCGCGGGCGATTTATGATCCCCGGACGGTCAACCCGCACTCCAAACTTCTCCGCTTCGGACTTCCTGTCCGCGACGAATGGCCGGGCACCTTCGATTACGCCTCGTTACGCGCCGCGCCGTATTCTTCGGAGATAGTTGGTGCACCTCCAAGAAATGGCGTTACGGAATTCGAGGTAGACGATTGTCGCCGTCAAGACACTGCAGGCAAGGTCGCCGAGAAGTTGCGGCATACACTCGCGCGCATCTTGAGACCGCAACTCCGAAAACACCTCTCACCAAGATAAAGGATGCCGCCGCCATTCTGGCTCCTGACTTCCTCGACTCCCATATCCCGCAGGGATATCAAGGGCGGAGCCCTTGCCCTCTCACCCGCTTCCCCAACTCCGCGATCTTCGACATCATCTCCTGCCGCGCCTCCCGGAAGCCCCCCACAATTGGCTTTCCGGATTTCAGATAGTCGAACACGCTGCTCTCCGCTGCCGCGAACTCGGCCGCGGCAGCGGCCACGTCGGCCGCGATCTCCAGCGGGATAGTGGTCACGCCGTTGGCGTCGCCGTGCAGCAGGTCGCCTGGGTGAATGGTGATGCCGCCGACCCGCACCGCCCGGTGCAGGTCCACGATGTGGCTGTAGCCGTGCGAGCAGATGCTTCCGTTGCTGAACGCCGGGAAACCGATGCGCCGGACCTGGTCGAGATCGCGCGCCGCCCCGCTGGTGACGAGGCCCGCCGCGCCGAACGCCTGGTACGTCGTGCACATCACTTCGCCGAACGTGGCCGCCACCACGGGATCGTCCAGATCCTGGAACACCACCACCGGCCGGCCCGGCAGCTCGGCGAAGCGCGCCACCTGTTCGTCCAGCGACCCGTAAACGTCGCCTTCGCGCCGCGGCACCGCGCAGCGCATGGTGGCCGTCGCCGCGTAGCCCACCATGGGCGGCATCTCCGGAAAACAGGCGCGGATGCGCCGGTCCATGTAGCCCTCGTTCCGCGGGCGGACCTCGAACAGCTCGATGGTGTTGCAGATGGTGGGCGTGTCGTACCGCGCCAGCAGGGCCAGATCGATCGGCATGAAATCGCTATTGTACCGTCTCGATGTGCAGGCGGCGCTCGCCGGCATCCCATCTCAATAGCGCGACGCGCCCGCTGGCCGGTCCCACGTCGCTCCCCAGCCCCACTTTCAGGTTGGGCCGCCGGTACAGATACTTGATCGCGCCCTCCACTCCCCACGGCCGAAAACCGTCGGGCGCGCCGTCGCAGACAAACTCGTCCACGTGCTCGCCGCTCTTGGCGAAAGCCGCCAGCGTGGTCACCCATTCCCGCACCTCGGCTGCGCGGCCCAGCGTCTCGCGGCGTTGCACGCGGAAAGCGTGCACGTCCCGCTGGATCAACAGCAGCAGGAAAACCACCGTGTAAGCCGGATGCGCCGCTTCCGCGATGCCCGAGAGCGCGATCGCCAGGCAGGCGAACGGCAGGTAGCAGTAGGCGCTGAACACGTGGCTCGGCAGAAAAAGCACGGGGATGAAGAACGCCGCCATCGCCGCGAGGCCGAACCAGGTGCGCCGGTTCCGCGCCATCACGGCGGCCAGCGGCAGTGCCAGCCCGAGATACGGAACCAGGCAAACGCGCGCCGCATAGAACAGGCTGGTCTTGGCCAGCGCGGCGAAAGTGAACCGGAATGTGTACTCGTTGTCCTGGTTGGGATTCATCAGCAACCCCTGGATGCCGAACGAGAGCGAAATCAGGAAGAACGGAGCCAGCGATTTCCAGCGCCGCTCGCCGAACCAGATCTCGTAGCACAACAGCACCACCGGCAGCATCACCGCGATCTCTTTGGCCTTGTACGCCAGCCAGAACGAAATGAGGGTCAGGATCCAGCGCCCGCGCGCGTATAGCAGCAGGCTCAGAAGGCAGAACGTGGCGCACAGCAGGTCGAAGCAGTACGCCGGCTTCCACACCACATCGAACAGCGCCATGTGGAGCGCGAAGAACAGGCATCCCGCCGCCGAGCTGAACGCCGTCGCCCCCAGCCTGCGCGCCAGCAGCCACACCAGCCACACGTTCAGCAGGTGGAACACGTGCAGCACCGCGACCCACTTCGCGAAGCCGAGCCCGAACAGATACTCCGCCTCGTGGTAATAGAAATGGCCCACCGGCCGGAAATTGTTCGGAAAAAACTTGGGCGTGAGCACGCCTTTGAGATATTCCGCCGCCGAACCGTAGGGCGTCCAGGCGAGGCTGTCGAAGTCGTCGTCCTGGAAGTAGCCGCTGTACGCGCCGTGATTGGCCGCCAGGAACAGCACTGCGAGGGCGGCGAACAAAATCAGGCCGGAACGTTTGGACATTCTTGGGCACCGCGGGGTGCACCACTCATTGTAAGCGCTGTTCCCGGTTTTCGCTTTCCGTTCGCCTGCGGTACACTGGAGCCAAATGCGCCTGATCACCGGCCCCCCCGGCTCCGGCAAGACGACCCTCGTGCTCGAAGCTTTCCGCCAGGCTCTGCGCGGCCGCAACGATGCCGTCCGCCTGCTGGTGCCCACCGCCACGCTCGCACGGCATTTGCAGAACCGCATTGCGCGCGAAGGCTTCGTGTTCCGTCCCGGCCTCGTCCAGACGCTCTCGGCCTTCGTCGCGGGATGGGCGGAAGATCTGCCGCAGGTTTCCGACGCGGCCCTGTACCTCATCGTGGAGCAGGCCGCGCGCCGCGTGCGCCGTCCCGAGTTTGCGCAGGTGGAGCAAATGCCCGGCTTCTGCGCCTCCGTGGCGCGAGCCATCGGCGAGTTCGCTTCGGCCGGATGCGACTCCGCCCGGCTCGCGGCTGGTCTTCCCGATGCGCCGTTCGCCGCCGCGTTCCTCGCCGTGTATCGCGAAGTGGAGCGGGAACTGGAGCAGCGCGGCCTGGCCCTGCGCGGCAAGCGTTTCGAACGCGCCGCGGAGCGCATCGCGCGCGATGGGCTGAACGGCATCCGTACCATCTGGCTCGACGGTTTTCACGAGCTGCCCGATCCCGAGCTGCGCGTGATCGAATCGCTGGGCCGCCACGCCGATGTCAGCCTCACCTTCGAGGCCATGGACGCCCGCCTTCAGGCCATCGGCTTCCGCGAAGAGCGCCCGGCCCGCTCGCGCCCGTCGCCCGTCGTGGCCTTGGTCGCCGCGCCGGGAATCGAGCGCGAGGTCGAAGAGATCGCGCGGCGCATCCTCGAGCAGGCCGCCGCGGGCCGCCCTTTCCGCGAAATGGCCGTCATCGTCCGCGCCAAGGATATCTACGTTCCCGTCTTGCGCTCCACCCTCGAGCGCTTCGGCATCCCCGCCCGATTCTACTTCGATCAAAGGCTGGACCAGCACGCCGTGGTGCGCTTCCTGACCGGCGCGGTGGACGCCATGCTGAGCGGCTGGGACCACGCGCAAACCCTCGCCGTCCTGCGACTCGCCCCGCGGTTCGCCGACTCCGAAACCATGGACCGCCTCGATTTCGCGGTGCGCGATCTGATGCCGGATTCCGGCCTGGGCGCGATGAAAGGGCTGGCCGAGGCAGTGGGCGCAGATCGTGTGGCGCCGCTCGTCGACGCGCTGGCCGCCATCGAAGAGTGGCGCGCGTTGACGTTGGCCCCTGAGGATTGGACCGCGCGGATGCGCACCCTGCGCGCGCTGTTTCGCCCCGCTGTTGCCGGCAAGGGCCTCCTGTCCATTCCCCTCCATTCCCAAGCTCCTGCTCTCCAACAATTCGACCGCGCCCTCGACGAGGCTGCCGAAGCCCTCCCCGCCTCTCGGCAGATCGGCATCGAGGAATTCTGGCGCGCTGTGAAATCGGTCCTTCGCCTCATCCCCCTGCGCGTGGACGACGAGCGCCGCAACGTCGTCCACATCCTCAGCGCACCCGAGGCCCGCCAGTGGGTTCTTCCCGTGGTGTTCGTCTGCGGATTGGTGGAGAAGCAGTTCCCGCACTTCCACCCGCAGGATCCGTTCTTCCCCGATGATGCCCGCCGCAGCCTCCACCCCGCGGGAGTTCGCCTGCGCACCGCCGCCGATTTCGAGCGCGAAGAACGCGCCCTGTTCGATGCCGCCGTCAGCCGCGCCACCCTGCTGGTCACCCTCTCCTACCCCGAGTTCGATGCGCGCGGCGACCGCAACCTGCCGTCGCTGTTTCTCGACGGCCTGGCAGTGGACCGCCAGGAGTCCCGCGCCGTGCGCCCGCAACCGCGCCACCCGCCGGGTCCCGCCGGCCCCGTGCGAATCGACGCTCCCGCGCTGCTCGATTTCCTGCGGCAGAAGACCGCGCGTGTCTCGGCCACCGCCCTGGAGTCGTTCCTCCAGTGCCCGTTCCAGTTTTTCGGCGGGCGCGCGTTGCGCTTGAAGAAGGCGCCCCTGCGGCCCCAGGAGCGCCTCGATTTCCTCACCCAGGGCCTGATCGTCCACCGCGTCCTGGCCGAATGGTGGCCCGCCGGCGGTGACATCGAGCGCCTCTTCGAAACCGCCTTCGCGCAGGCTTGCGAAGAGAAGCGCATCCCCCGCGGCTACCACACCGAGCGCCTGCGCAACGCCATGCTCGACGATTTGCAGGTCTTCGCGGCCGATGGCCAATGGGAGCGCGGCCGCTTCGAGTCGCGCGCCGAGCTGGAGTTCGCCTTTCCCCTCGACAGCCTCGAAGTCACCGGCAAGATCGACCGTCTCGACGTAACCGCCGGTCGCCGCGCCTTCGTCATCGATTACAAGTACAGCAATTCGCAGCGCACCAAGGACAAGCGCGACAACGGCAACCTGCTCCAGGCGCCGCTCTACCTCATGGCCGCCGAGCGTTGCTTCGGCCTCGAGCCTGCCGGCATGTACTACGTCGGGCTGAAGAAGGAGGTGGTGTACGTCAACTGGAAGGATGCGCTGCCCGCCGGCTGGTCCACCGACGCCGAACGGCGCACCCTCTACGTAGTCGGGCAGATCCGTTCCGGCCGCGTGGAACCGGCGCCCGCCGATATTGAGAAGTGCCGCTACTGCGATTGCCGCGACGTTTGCCGCGTGGTCATCCGCCAGGCCGCCGCGGAGGCGGAGGGCGCATGAAGGAAGTAACCCTCACCTCCGATCAGCTCGCCGCCGTGGACGTTTCGAAACGCCACCTCGATGCCTGCGTGGTGGCCGGCCCTGGCTCGGGAAAGACCACCGTACTGGTGGAGTATTTCCGCCGCCTCGTGGCCCAGGGCGTCGATCCCCTGCGCATTCTCGCCATCACCTTCACCGAGAAGGCCGCCGGCAACATGCGCAAGCGGCTGGCGGAAACATTCCAGGAGGATCCCACCGCACGCGCCAGGCTCGAGCGCGCCTGGGTCTCGACCGTCCACGGCTTCTGCGCCCGCCTCCTGCGCGAAAATGCGATTTCGGCCGGCGTCGATCCCGAGTTCTCCGTCGCCGATGAGCGCGAATCCTGGCGCATGCAACAGGAGTGCATCGTGGCAGCCATCGAGGAGCTCTTCGCGGAGCATCCCCAGGCCGTGAAGGCGCTCGTCCGCGGCCTCTCTTCCTACGAGTTCGAAGAGGCCGTGCTGTCGGCCTACGATGCCATGCGCGGCGCCGGCGTGCGCGTGGAACAGCTCGCCCGATTCCCCGAGCCGCCCGGTATCACGCTCGCTGAAATCGCCCTCACCCTCAACGCGATCCGCGGGGAATCGCTGAGCGCCTGGAGCTACGCGCAGAAACAGCAACTCCTGGCGGCGCTCGAAGGCGCCGGGCGCATCGCCGCCGCGCACTCCCCGCGCGAGGCGCTGGCCGCCATCGCGGCCTTCTCCTGCAATCTCACCAAGTGCAAGCGCGGCAATAACGCCTACAACCTCCTGTCCCGCCTGAAAACGTTGACCGAGGACGTCAAGTACACCCTGATCACCGCCCACTACGCGCACGAGCGCCACGTGCTGCTCGATGTACTGGCGCGTTTCGACCGCCTCTATCGCGCTCGCAAGCGCCAGGCCGGCGCGCTCGATTTCGCCGACCTCGAAGAGTACACCGTCCTCCTCCTCGATCGCCACGACGAAACCCGCGACCGTCTGCAAAAGCAGTTCGACCATATCCTCATGGACGAGTTTCAGGACACCAACGGCCAGCAGGCCAACCTGCTGCGCCTGGTCCGTCCGCCCGGCCGCTTCTACGCCGTGGGCGACATCAACCAGTCGATCTTCGGTTTCCGCCACGCCGAGCCCGAAGGTTTCCGCCACTACCGTGAGGAGGTCGAACATGCCGGCCGCCGCCTGGTCGAGCTGGTGGACAACTTCCGCAGCCGCCCCGAGATCCTGAGCGCCGTCGAAACCATCGTGGCCGGCGCCGACGGCATCGAGCCGCGCAGCCTGGTCGCCGGACGCAAATTCGACGACGCGCGCCCCGTGTGTGTCGACGTCATGAGCATCGCGCCCGATGAGTCCGCGGAAGCGCAGTTTGTGGCGCGCCGCATCCTGGAATTCCGGCCGGAGTTCGACTTCGAGGATATCGCCGTGCTCGTGCGCAATACCGAAGTGCTGGCCGCCTTCACCGCGGCCTTCGACGATGCGGCCATCCCCTACATCGTGAACCGCGGCAAGGGATTCTACGAAACCCGCGAGGTGAACGACCTCACCCACCTGCTCCGCGTCATCGCCAATCCGCAGGATGAAATCAGCCTCGCGGTGGTGTTGCGCTCCCCGCTCGTGCAGGTATCCGACGAAGCGCTCCTGCTCCGCCACACCGGCGCGGCGCCTACTGAGTTCTCCCCCGAAGACGCCTGCAAGCTCTCCCTCTTCCGCGATCGCCTCCACGAATGGCGCATCCGCCGCGAGTACGTTTCCTTCGACCGCCTGCTGCTGGAGGCCATCGACGACTCCGGCTACCCCTGGACTCCGAATATCGACAAGTTCCTCGCCCAGGCCCGCGACGCCGCTTCCCGCATGTCGCTCGACCAGTTCGTCGACGAGTTGGCGCTGGTCCGCGCCTCCAACCCGCGCGAGCCCGATGCGCCGCCCGAAGATTCCGTAAACGCGGTCAAGGTGATGACCGTGCATTCCGCCAAGGGCCTCGAATTTCCCGTGGTCTTCGTGGCGGCGCTGCACAAAGGCATTGACACGAACCTGCCCGTGGTAGCCTTCTCGCGCGACTACGGCTTGGGCGCCCGCTGGCGCAATCCCGCGGTCCGCGAAGACAAGAGCGATCTTTTCCAGCACGCCATCCACGAAGAGCGCAAGATTCGCGAGCGCGACGAAAGCAACCGCCTGCTCTACGTCGCTATGACGCGCGCCGAGCAGCACCTGGTCCTGAGCTTCTCCGGCTCCGGCCGCAAGCCCGCGCACTGGGCGGGAGTCGTCACCGCCAGTCTGGGTCTCGACGTGTCGCAGCCATGCGACGAAGTCCTCACCCGCATCGCCCCGGATGGCAAGCCCTGGAGCCTGCGCCTGCTCGTGGCGCAGGGCGCCCAACCCGCCCAAAGTGTCACGGGCATTCTCGCGGTGACTCTCCCGAGCGCCGTGGAATTCCTTTCCGCGCCCCTCCTCACCGGCCAGCATGACACCAACGCCACCGTCACCGATCTGGCCGCGTTCGCCAACTGCCCGCGCGAGTATTACCTCGGCAAGTATCTCGGCTTCGAAGGCCGCGTCTCCAAAGCCGGCGCCCCCGCTACCGCCACCGCCGCCGATCTCCCCGCCAACGAGCTGGGCAGCCAGGTGCACGCGCTGCTGGCGGGAACGCCCGTCCCCGACCCGCATCCGGATGCGCAGCGCCTGGCCGCCGTATTCCGTCAGAGCCCGCTCGGCCGCCGCGTCGCCCGGGGTGCCCCCTGGGTCCGCCGCGTCGAGCGCGAATTTGCATTCCTGATGGCCGTCGAAGACCTTGTCATTCGCGGACAGATCGATCTCTGGTTCGAAGACCAGGAGGGGTCGGTCATTGTGGACTACAAGACCGACGACGTCACGGTTTTCGAAGCGCACCACCGCGCCCGCGATTACGAATTGCAGTTGCGCCTGTACTCGCACGCCGTGGAGCGCTTCGCCGGCCGTCCGCCCGGCCGCGCCTGGCTGCACTTCCTGCGCCCCGACACCCTGGTCGAAGTGGATTTGACCCCCTCGCTGCTCGAATCCCCGGAGCAGATCGTCCGCGACTTCCAGGAGGCGCAATCCCGGCAGGAGTTCCCGTTGAACGAAAGCGAGCGTTGCCGCCGCTGCCCCTTCTTCCGCGACCTCTGCCCCGCCACGCTCGGGCTCCGTCCCGAGCCACGACCGTAAGGGAGTGGCCTCCGTGGAACACGCACCCGGTAGACTTATGATCAGGGTGTCAGTCCGCGAGGGGCCCCCAGCAGGTATGATGACGCTTGCATATGAATCGTAGGCAACTTCTCCACCGGATCGGCGCGGCCGGCACGACGCTCCTGGCGCATTCCGCCGAACCCCCCTTCGAAATCTGGATCGCCCCCGTCAGCCCCCACGCCTTCCGCCTGACCCTCTTCCCCATCCGGAACGGCGCGCTCGCCCCCGTCCCCGACGATGGCACGTTGGTCCAGTCTTCCTGGGGCCCGCCGGTCGCCAAACTGCGCGGCGCAACCCGCCCCCAGGCCATCCGGTGCGGCGATCTGCGAATCCAGTTCGCGCCCCCGCTCTCCTTCACCGTCCACGACGCCAGGGGCGCCGCCATCCAGCACCTCGACATCGACGCCCAGACCGGCGCCGTCTCTTTCACTACCGGCACTGCGCCGTTGCTCGCCCTGGGCGAGGGCGGCCCGCAGTTCGACCGCCGCGGCTCCACCGATCGCATGCGCAGCGGACAGGGCGGCTATCAGCTTCGCACCCACGGCGGCCGCGTGCCGGTCCCCTGGCTCATCGGAACCGGCGGGTGGGCCATGTTCGTCCACCAGCCCATCGGCGCGTTCGATTTCTCCGGCCCCGAAAGCAAATTCCTGCCCGCCGCCCCGCTCCCCCTCGATCTCTTCTTCGTCGCCTCGCCCGACCCCGCCACCATCATGGCCGAGTACGCCCGCCTCACCGGCCACCCCGAATTGCCGCCCCTGTGGAGCTTCGGCTACCTGCAATCGCACCGCACCCTCGCCAGCCACGAGGAAATCCTTCAGGAAGCCAAAACGTTCCGCGAAAAGAAGCTCCCCTGCGACGCGTTCATCTATCTCGGCACCGGCTTTTGCCCCTCCGGCTGGAACACCAATAACACCGAATTCGATTTCAACCGCAAGGTCTTTCCCGATCCGAAAGCCATCTTCGGCCAGCTCCACCAGGACCACCTGAAGGTCGTGCTCCACGTGGCCTATCCCACCCGCATCCCCGAAATGCGCGGCGCCGTCAAGGACCCCTGCGACGCCGCACAGCGCGCCGAAATCCAGCCCTCCTGCTATTGGGACATGCACCGCCCGGTCTTCTCTCTGGGCGTGGACGGCTGGTGGCCCGACGAGGGTGATGCCCTGGATCTGCCCTCCCGCCTCGTGCGCAACCGCATGTACTGGGAAGGCCCGCAGCTCGACCGGCCCGGCGAGCGCCCCTTCGCGCTCCACCGGAACGGCGCGGCCGGCATGCAGCGCTATGGCTCTTTCCTGTGGTCGGGCGACGTGAATTCGGAATGGGAAACCCTGCGCGCCCACGTCCCCGTCGGCATCAACACCGGTCTCACCGGGATTCCGTTTTGGGGCACCGACATCGGCGGATTCATCCCCACCAAAGAATTAACCGGCGAACTCTACGTCCGCTGGTTCCAGTTCGGCGCTTTCTGCCCCCTGTTCCGCTCCCACGGCCGCACCTGGAAACTGCGCCTGCCCTGGGGTTGGAACACCGGCGATCCCGGCCCCGTCGAAACCAATTTCACGCCCGACCCTGCCGCGCTCCACGACGCCCGCGTCGAGCCCATCTGCCGCAAGTACCTCGAGCTGCGCTATCGCCTGCTGCCCTACCTCTACAGTGCCGTGCGCGAGTGCGCCTCGACCGGCATGCCCGTGATGCGCGCCCTGTGGCTCCACTATCCCGGCGATCCCGCCGCCGTCGCGTGCGGCGACCAGTATCTGTGGGGCCGCGACATCCTCGTGGCGCCCGTGGTCGAGCCCGGCGCGGCGTCCCGCAAGGTCTACCTGCCGCCCGGCGCGTGGTTCGATTTCTGGACCGGCGAGCGCCTCGCAGGCGGCCGTGAGATCATCCGCCCCGTCGACCTCGAGACCATGCCGCTCTACGTCCGCGCCGGCGCGATCCTCCCGCTCGGCCCCGTCAGGCAGTTCGCCGACGAGCCCGTGGATGAGCCGCTCGCCATCACCATCTATCCCGGCGCCGGCGCGTCCTTCCTTCTTTATGAGGATGACGGCCGCTCGTTCCAGTACCGCAAGGGCGAATGGATGGGCATCCGGATGGCCTGGAACGATGCGCGCCGTGTCCTCTCTCTGCGCCTCGCGCCCGGTTCCCGCATGCTCCCGCCGCTGCGCCGCTCGCTCTCCGTGAATTTGGGCAAAACCGCCCAAAGTGGGGAATTCGAAGGCCGCCCCCTGGAGTTGCGCTTCTGACGGACGCCGGCTCAATCCCGCCCCTCTTCACACCAGCTTCGCGCTCCAGCAGGCCAGCGCCACCGCGAACACCATGTCGTGGTGCGACCCCTCCCGCCACGCCCCATATTGCTCGTTGCCCGCGGGCGTCACCTTAACTTGCATCCCCGCCAGTTCCTCCACCAGCGCTGCCCCGTGCTCCAGCCCCGCCGCGATTTCGAGCCCGCCCCGCTGCAACAGCACCTGCAGCCCCGTGATCAGGTCCCGCTTCGGTATCCGGTAGTATCCGTTCGACTGTCTACCCCATTTCGGATTTGAGCGCCATCTGAATCCTTGCACAACCCGCGATTGCGCGGCGGAGCGCGCTGGAGTCGACGGCCGCGCTGGCGGCGCGGCCGATCGCCGCGGCCCGCCATTCGCAGTTCGGCCCGTCGCGTCCCAGCCGCGGGCGCATTCCGGCGCCGAGAGCTGCCGGGACCCCGTAGAACGCGAAAGCTCCCGAAGCCGGGTTGAACGTGGTCTCACCGCCCCGGACGCTTCAACTCCACAACTCCGCCACGACCTTGCCTTTCACCAGCTCGCGCGGCTGGTTCAGGTGATTGAGTACGATCATGTCGGGATCGATGCCCAGGGCATAGTAGGTGGTCGCCAGCAGGTCGTTGGGGTGCATGGGCTTGTCCTTGGGCGAGCTGGCGGTCTGGTCCGATTCGCCGTACTGGGCGCCGCGCGCGATTCCGCAGCCGGCCACCACCGCGCTGTAACAATAGGGCCAGTGGTCGCGGCCGTCGGGGGCGTTGGAGTTGCCGGACGTGCTCACGCCGATGCGCGGTGACCGGCCGAACTCTCCCACCGCCACCAGAAGCGTCTCCTTGAGCATCCCGCGATCCTCCATGTCTTCGATGAGCGCCGACAGGCCGCGGTCCAGCTTGGGGCAATGCAGGTTCTTGAGCGGAGCGAAATTGGCGGCGTGAGTGTCCCAGGAATCCAATTCCGGGTTGCCGTTGGCTACCGCCGGCCAGTTCATCTGCACAAAGCGGGTGCCGGCCTCGATCAGCCGGCGCGAGAGCAGCATTCCCTGGCCGAAGGTGGTGCGGCCGTAACGCTCGCGCATCTTGTCGGGCTCCTTGGTGAGGTCGAAGGCGTCGCGCGCCTTGCCCGAAAGCACCAGGTCAAAGGCCTTGCCGTAATACTCGTCGATGGCGTAGCTTTTTAGCGCCTTTTCCAGATCGGGCATCGAATCGTTGATGCCCTTGAGCAGCTCGAAACGGTCCTTGAGCCGCTCGGGCGGCACTTCCTTGCGCAGGGCCAGGTCTTCGGTCTTGATGGGCTTGGCGGGATCCTGATACAGGCGGTAGGGGTCGTAAGCCTTTCCCAGGAACCCGGCCGCGCCGCCTTTGCCAATGATGCCGGATTCCTGCAGCGGGCGCGGCAGCTCCACAAAAGGCAGCACCGCTTCGGCGGGCGGCTTGAGCTTGGAGACGTGGCTGCCCGCGGTGGGAAAATCCGCGCCGTTGGGCGGCTCCAGTTGGCCGGAGGGCGAGACGCGATCCGGCGGGTAACCGGTGAGCATCTGGTAAATCGCCGCGGTGTGGTTGAAAAGCCCGTTGGGCGTGTAACTCATCGAGCGGATCAGCGTGGCCTTGTCCAGGGCGTTGGCCATCATGGGCATGTGCTCGCCGATGTGCGTGCCGGGGATCTTGGTCGGGATGGGTTTGAAGTCCCCGCGGATGTTGGCGGGGGCGTCCGGCTTGGGATCCCAGATATCGATGTGGCTGGGGCCGCCTTGCAGGAAGACCATGATGACGCTCTTGGCGCTGCCGAAACCGCGCGCGCCCTCGTATTTGGCGGCGGCCCTGGCGGATTTCTGCCAGGCGAAGAAGTTTGCCAGATTGAGTCCCAGCATGCCGATGGAGCCTGCGCGCAGCAGTTCGCGGCGGGTGGGGCCTTCGCATGTGTGACAGCGGCGTCCTGGAATGACAAGCATCTCTAGCCTCTTTCAGTAGTTGTAAAGAAACGCTTTGCTGTTGACCAGAGCCCACAGCAGATCCTGCGCGCGCGCCGCGCGCCCGGCGCCGCCTTGGAGGTATCGGACGCCGCTCTCCAGCTCCGACGCGCGCGGCGGGCGGCTCAGCGACGCCAGATACAGCTCGGTGACCAGCTCGCGGTCCGAGCGGCCGCTGAGAACGGCCTTGGCGACACGTCCGCCGGCATCGGCCACGGCATCGGAAATGGTCTTGCCGTTGACCAGGTTGAGAGCCTGCGGCAGGCTCAGGTCGCTCCGGCGCTCGCATTCGCAGGAGGATTCGCGGGCCGGCCTGCCGAACAGGTCGAGGAAGCCGTCTTTGCCGACGTGCGGATCGGTCACCTGCTCGGCGCGCGTGTCCGGCGGAGCCTCGGGAAAGACCGGCTTCACACCGGTGGCCAGCGCCAGAGCGTCCATCAACTCCTCGGCGCTGAGCCGCCGCGGCATGGCGTGCGAGAAGTTCTCCCCGTCCTTTTCGTTCCACTCATTGGCGGCCACCGAGGCCTGATAGGTTCTGGAGTTGGCGATGGTCCGCATCAGATAGCGGAGGTCGAAATTGTGATCGAGGAAATCCTTGGCCAGGGCGTCCAGCAGCGCGGGGTTGCTGGGCGGATTGGATGCGCGGATGTCGTCCACCGGGTCGATAATGCCTCGCCCGAAGAAGTAGCTCCACACCCGGTTCACGGTGGATTTGGCGAAGAACGGATTGTCTCTGGCGGTCACCCACTCAGCGTAGGCCTGGCGCCGGCCGGCATCGGTGGGCGGCGCGCCCGTGCCGGACCAGGAGGCCGGAACGATGAACTTGGGGTCCATCACGCGGCCATCCTTGGGATGCTTCATCTCGTAATCCTGCCGCTGGTCGTAGAGGATCTCTTCGCCCACTTCGTAACCCGGCCGCAGCCCCACGGCGGAGAAGAACGCCGCCATCTGGTAATACTGGTTCTGCGTCCAGCGCTCGAAGGGATGGTCGTGGCACTGGGCGCACACCATGCGCACGCCCAGAAACACCTGGGTGGTCTTCTCCATGGTGGGTTTCGGATCGCGCGTCACGCGGTAGAAGTTGGCGGCCGGGTTCTCGTAAGAGCTGCCCTTGGCAATCAGCATTTCCCGCACCATGCGGTCATAGGGCTTGTTCCCCGCGATGGAATCGCGAATCCACTCGCGGAACTCGAAAGCGCCTTTTTCACCCAGATACTTGCGGTTGTTCTGCAGGAGGTCGCCCCACTTCAGGGTCCAGTGGTCCACGTAGGCCGGGCTGGCGATCAACTTGTCGATCAGCTCGCCGCGTTTGCTTTTGGAAGTTCCGGCGACGAAGGCCAGGACTTCTTCGGGCGACGGCAACTGGCCTTTGAGGTCGAGCGACACACGGCGCAGAAAGGCGGCATCATCCACCGGCGCCGACGGTTGAATCTTCAGCCGCTGCAGCTTGGCGTCGATCAGGCGGTCGATATAGTTGTTCTGCGGCAGCGGCTTCCACGCAAAGCCGGGTTTGGGGTTGAGCACCGTCACCGGCAGGGTGGCGAAGTTCCCCTGGTAACGGACCAGCAATGTAGCCTCGCCCGTCCGCGCGCCCTTCACCGATGCGTCGGCGACAGCCGCCACGTCCGGCACATTGCTCTCCACCACAGCTTCGCGGGTGACGTCTCTTCGGCCCCCGTCGGCGAAGATGGCGGAGACCTTCACCACCGCGGATTCGCCGGGCCCGTTCATGAGGATCTCCGGCGGTTCTACTTCCAGCCGGCGCACGCTGTCTTTGGCCGGATCGCCGAACGGGACGCCTTGGGCAATCCAGTTGTAGATGGTCTGGTAATAGGCGGAATCGGTTTCGAATCGCACGCCGCCTCCATGGGCCACCTGCTGGGTGGGCTTGGCCAGCATCAGGCTGCGCGCGGGGTCGGCGCGATTGAAGCGGCGGCCGGAGAGATCGTAGAGCAGGGCCTCGTAATCGAACTGCGGGTCGTAGCCGCGCAGCGAGAGCTTGAAGCCGTTCTTGCCCTTGGCCGCGCCGTGACACGGACCGGAGGTGCAACCGGCCTTGTTGAGGATCGGGGCGACGTCGCGGAGGAAGGTCACTTTGGGCGCTTCCGCCGCGGACAGGCCGCCGGCCAGAAGAAGCAAAGACAATACGGGCTTACTGCTCGGCACGGGAGCCTCCGGTTACTTCGAATGGAATGGCACGGGCGATCACGACTTCGTCGCCATCGTCGGTACGGATACGGCCGTTGACATATACGTCATAGAGGCCGGGGTCGGTGGCCTTGGTGGTGGTCACGGCAAAACTGCTGGTGGTCATATCGATCACGCGGAAGTCTTTGGCGCCGACGATGTCCACGCCCACCTGCTTGGGCGGAGTCGCCGGGCCGCGAACCGTCCACTTGTACGTGAATTCGTAGCGGGCGCCTTCCGGCATTTGTTTCAAGCCGGTCTGCCGGACTTCCAGGGTGGCGGCCGGCGGATCGGTGAGGGCCGCGGGAAGGTCCCATCCCAGCCACGGGGCGGTCAGCGCGCGCTGCCGGTCGACGGCGCCCTGTTCGGTGGCGCCGGCCACTTCCACCGACATTCCGAGACCGCGCGCGCGGCGGCGCAGCACGGTCCCGCCGGCGAGGGTCGCTTCTCCCCAGACCTCCAGTTGACCGGTGGCCAGGGCCACACCGGGGTCGGCGGTGATCGTCAGGATGCCGCGCCGGTTGATGGTGCGCGTATTGGCAGCATCGATATACTCGCGGGGAATCACGCCGCCTGCGACGTGGATGCCGTTGGGCAGGGACGGAATCGTTAGTTGGATGGGACCGTCGTATCCGCGGCGATCCGCCGACACGCTGATGACCGCCGTGCCGCCGGCGGGAATGTTGACGAACGGCGACGACACCGTCAGGGTGAAGTCCTCCGCCTGCCGCCGTGCAATCAGCCGGTAGCCGTAGAGAGGGCCGCCGCGCCGGGCCAGATCCTCCACCGACACTACCAGTTCGCGGACTTCCGGCGGCACGGTGAGGTTGAGAAACGGATCGCTGCTGGTTCGGCTGGTGCCCTGAACGGCAAACACGTCCTCGGGCAGCGGTTGATCGCCCGCCGAAGCGAGTTTCTTGCCTGCCGCGTCGGAAACCGTGAGGATGCCTTCCAGGCGCGAGGTGCCCAGTTCCCGCGCCTGCAATTCGAAGATCAACTTTTCGCCTGGTTCGACGAGGAAGCGGTAACGGTCTATTTCTCCGGGCTTATCCAGGCGGCCGTTCACCACGCTGGGGATGGGAGCGTCGCCCGGCACGGGTTCCAGCAGCTCGGGCAGGTCGCTGACCGCGAATACGAAAGGCAGCGCCGGAGAGCCGGGCAGCGCCACGTGGGTGAGAGCCTGGGTCTTACCGGCCGCGCTCAAGTCCACGCTGGAGGCCACGCCCGCGCCCAGATTGCCGCCGAAAAACGTCACCGGCACGCTTTCGCCGCGCCTTCCGCCCAACGGGAAGATGCCATCGGCGTAACGGTAGGCGCCCATCTTGAGGCGGTAGAAATTCTGTGCCTGCGTGCTGAAGCGTGCGTCGGTGACCTCGACGTAGTAGTTGCCTTCGGAGGGGAAGGTAAAATCCAAACGGGCATCCAAGGCGGCGCCGGGAGCGTCGTCGCTGCGCGCCAGTTGTTTGCCGGACCCGTCCAGGATCCGCAGCACCGGATCTATGGCGGAACCGCAGCGCCGGGCTTCCAACTCGAACACACGCCGTTCGCTGGCTTTGCCGTACACGCGGTAGACATCGCGCTCCGGACCAGCCAGCGTGCCGTTCACCACCACCGGGGACGATCGTACCGGTTCGGCGGTCTCGATGGTGTCGTTGCGGTGGGGGAGCGAACCGGCCTCGGATTCCTCTTCGGTCACTTCCGGAAAGGTACCCAGGGTAAACAGCAGGACGTTGGAGATGCCGGACGACTCGATGCGGATGGGATAGACTCCCGGCGCTGCGCCGGCCTTCGGCTCCACCAGAAACGCCGCCGACCGTCCCGCGGCGGTCATGGTCCCGGGGGTTTCAGGCGGCAGCACCAGTGTGAACGAGGCCGGCAGCGTCGAGATCACGCGCGCGCCTGCCCCGAGGTTGCGGCCGATGGCGGTCAAAATGAAAGCACGGCCAATCTCGGCGCCGCGCGGCTTCAATTCGGTGATCACCGGAGCCGCGGCCATGGCGGACTGCGCCGCCAGCGCCAGCGCGCAGGCATAGCGGATCATTGCAGGCCTCCCGGACTTTGCGGTACGCTCTCCAACTGCACCGGCACGAAGGCCTTCTTCAAGGCGCCGGTGGCGGCGTCATAGAGACGCACGGTGCCGTCGAAACCACCAGTCGCCAATTGACCGCCGTCGGGACTGAAGGCCACCGTATAGATGCCCGCCGAATGTCCCGTGCACGCGGCCACCCGCGCGCCGGTGTCGGCGTCGTACACGTTGACCTCGGGCGCCGCGCCCGCCACGGCGATGCGCTTCCCATCCGGGGACCACGCCAAAGCGGCAACTGCGCCGTTCTGGCGTTCGAGTTTGCGAATCAGAGTGGTGTCGTCGGCGATCTTCATGTTCTTGGGCCGATCCATCAGGTACACATAAGCGATGCGGTCTTCCCCGCCGATGACCACGATGTCCTTGGACGGATGCCGCGCCACCGCCGCCAGCTCGCCGCGCAGCAGGTTCACGTTTTCCTGGAAGGCGCCCGTGGCGGCATCGGTCAGTTTGGCCGATCGGTCGCGGCCCACCGATACCACGCGTTTGCCGTCCACCGAGAAGACGGTCCCCAGGACCCAGTTTTCGTGCGCCCCCATTTTGTCGACCTCCTTGCCGGTGACGGTATCGACGATGCGGACGGTGTTGTCGGTGCAACCGGCCGCCACCCGCGTGGCATCCGGAGAAAGGGACACGCCAAAGACGGTATCGCCGGTCAGCATGACGGAGCGGCGGAGTTTGGCGGCGGGCAGGTCCCAGAACTGAATCTCGCCGAAACGCGCCGGTGTGCCGCCGCCCGCCACCAGCAGAGAGCCGTCCCTGGAGAAGGCCAGCGAGAGGATGCTGTCCGAGAGGCCCGGCAGGCGTTGGGGAGGGGCGCTGCCGTCAAGTGTGTGCAGCAGGATCTCGCGGTTGCCCGATACGGCCAGCATCTTTCCATCGGGTGAGAACGCCAGCGCGGTCAGCACGGGGGGTTGGGAATAGACGGTGGGCGCTCGGGCGGTGAGGGTCTCGCGCCCTTCGGCCGGCGTGTCGTCCCTGGCCCCCGCCATCACCCAGGTCCGCACCAGCTCGATCTGCTCCGGCGCGAGCGGCGGCATGCCGAGCGGCATTTGCGGCTTCATTTCGCCGGTGAGAAACTGCACCAGCAGGCCCGGGGCAGGGCCGCGCTTGCCTCCCGCCTTAAGGCCTTCGTAGGTGGTGAGATCGAGATTCGAGGACTTCAGATTGGGTTGGTGGCAACCCTGGCACTGGCGCTCGAAGACCGGACGAACGTCGCGGAAATAGCTGGGCTCGGCAGCCGAAAGACCGAGCGCGATCCAGAGCAGCGACAGTATCCGCAACGTATTCCCTCCCCTTCCGTACGTGGCTTAATTATATGGCTCTCAGGGGTCGGGTGCAATCCAGCGCAACTGGCCCCGGTCCGGCCCCCAGCGCCAAGCGTTAAGTTCCACCGCCAGAGACACCGCTCATGCGGCGGAGGCCCCCAACGTGTCCCTCAATTGCGCTCCGGAAGCCTTGGCCGATCCAGTCCGGGTCGGTAGACCCTCCCGCCGAAGCCTCTGGCGCCGTACTCGCTTGCTCATTCAATCACTACCAATTCATGGTCAATCAGCCGGGGGACTTGGAATTCAACGCTTCCCTGCGAGACGCGAGGACGCGCCACTCGCTCCGAAACCTGGAACTTCAAGCTCTGCGCCTTCACTCCGTCCGGCAGTCTGACTCTGATCTTCAGAGGGCCAATCGGGAAGTACTCGTCGCTGATTTGCTCTCCGTTGTCAGTGCCGGTCCCGTTGACGAGGTGGAGAATCAGCCGGTTCTCCTGCCGGTACAGATAAGCTCCGATATACCCCGAACCTTCCAGGGTGAAAGGAATATTATCGCCGGCGGTCCAACGCAGCAGGTTGCCGAGCAGCCTTCCGTGGTCCGGCAACGTGTCCAGCATATACCGCCGGTCCAGATCGGCCGGAAGAAATGCGACTTTGCCCTTTCCATAGGAACCCACAATGAGTCCTGGGATATCCGTCCGCTCCTGTCGCATCCAGGCCGTTTCCGGTGGATATGTCGGAAACGGGGGGACGAAAGTGCAGAGAACGATACGGTCCGGGTCCACGCGGAGAGCGGTGAGCGAGCCTCCGAAGGCAAGCAGGTCGGTCTCATCGAAGCCGGCAAGCGCGGGGTGTCGCGGTCCGGACTCGCGCGGTACATCACTTACGTGCGGGCCGAATACGGACGCGCGGAGTTCGGGCCGGAGCCGGAGATAACTATGCAAAGTCTCGGGGGAGACCATCCGGTCGGGCGCAGGCCCCGGAAGGTGCGCACCGAAAACCGGGGCAAGACCGAAGTCGGCGCGCGGCTCGCCATCGGCATCGTAGAGACTGGTGACGCCGGTCGCGATCAGCGATCCACCGCGTTCGACGAAGCGGCGGATGACGGCGCACTGCTCGTCGGACATCCCGCCGATGTTGGGCAGCACCAGCACGGCGAAGCGATCGGCTTGGGGCTCGATGTCATCGATATGAACCGGCAGGTATGGGATGCGGGTGCGGAAGAGAGCGCGAACCATCCCACGATATGGCATTTGCATGAGTTGGGGGGCCGCGCCGCGCCCGTAAAAAACGGAGCTCAATTCCGACCGGACGACTCCGACCGTCGCGACAGGCGTGCGGTTCACCAGGTATCGCTCGTTTTTCTTGTGCCACAGCATGACGGGCTCGGCCGTATGATACATGCGCCGGTCTTCGCCGTACGCGCCGATATGGTGGTACCACGGCTGAAAGCCACCGGCCATGCCGCTCAGCATATACATGCGCGCCTCCGCGGGGGGATCGCTCGCGAAGCGGAAATAGCCGTGGCTGTGGTGATACAGGGCCATAGACTGCGAGACCACGCTGTTCCAGCCCACCAGGCTGTGCATGTAGCGGGCTTCATCCGCGTTTTCCCGAAAACTGCCTTCGTCGTTGCGCGACTGGCTGTCCGCCAGCAGTAGAGGAGAGCGTTTGGCTATAGCCCGGGTGTTAGCCTGGAACTTGCGGACGAGGCCGACATACACGCAGTTCGGGCCGCCCGCTGCCTTGGTCACCCGATTGTTCAGGTCCCAGATTTCCAGTTGCCGCGCCTGGCCCCAGCGAACCCATTCCCGGTAGACCGGATCGTTCCAGTCGGCGGAATTCGGAAGCGTCTTTCCAATCTGGTCGCGGAAGCGCCTGGCGCAATTCTCGCAGTAACAGATGGCCGCCCCTCCAAACCCGCCGTTGTCCATGAAGCCTTCCGGCCGGGAGCGCTCGATAATCTCGCGGTAGAGGCCGGGCACGTACTCTTCCCGGTAGGGGCTGTTGATGCACGGGCCATTGCCAGGCTGTCCATCGCGGGTTCGAGTGAACCAGTCGGGGTGGGCCTGAAAAAAGCCTTCCCCGACGCCGCTGGAATCCATACGAGCTACTACGACGAGTCCGTCTCGATGCGCCGCCTCGGTAATTTCGCCGAACAGGTCGCGATCCGGCAGAAACCGGTTGCGCCGCTGCAACGGGAACTTACTGGGATACTGAGTAAATTCGGTCCCGGCTGCATTGACAAAGAGGCCCTGAACGGCGGTGCGTTTCCACTGCTCCCGCCACCACGGAAGGTCGTACTGGACAACGTCCTTCTCCGACGTATTGATTTGTGCCCAGCGGTAACAACGCGCATACCAGGGCGCCGCGCCGCTTTGCCCGCTGGCAACAGCGGCGTCCAATACGGCGGCTCCCGTGGCGTCGAGGAAGTTCCCGCGAGTGAAAGTCATGATATCTCTCCGTAGGCCGGCCCGCTCGAAGGCCGGCATTGTATTGGAGTAGTCATTCAATCACCACCACCTCATGATCGATCAGTTGAGGGATTTCGAATGCCACACTCTGCGCCACGCGAAAACGCAATGGCCGCTCCGAAACCAGTGGTTTCAGGCTGTGCCCTTTCACTCCGTCCGGCAGCTTGACTGTGACTTTCAACGGTCCTATCGCAACGTATTCCTCAACCAGGGCCTTCTGGTTATCGGCGCCGGTTGCATTCACCAGATGAAGAATCAAGCGGTTTTCCTGGCGGTACAAATAGGTCCCGAAGATCCCGGTACCTTCCACCGTGAACGGCAGGTTATCCCCGGCGGTCCAGCGCAGAAGGTTGCCAAGGAGTCTTCCGTGATCGGGTATCGGGTCCAGGCCGTACCGCCGGTCCAGATCGGCGGGGAGGAATGCGACTTTGCCTTTTCCATAGCTGCCCACAATCAGTCCGGGAAGATCGGTTCGCTCCTGGCGCATCCAGACGGCGTCCGTTGGCAATTGGGGAAACGGCGGGACGTAAGTGCAGAGAACGCTGCGGTCGGGATCCACGCCCAGGGCGATGAGCGAGCCACCGAAAGGAAGCAGGTCCGTTTCCTCGAAACCGGCAAGTGTGGGGTGCCGCACTCCGGAGTCGTGTGGTTCACCGCTTATGTGCGGGCCGAAAACGGACGCGCGTAGCTCAGGCCGAAGGCGGAGATAACTATGCACGGTGGCGGGCCCTCGTCCTAACCCTCCGGACGCGAACAGCGCACTCGTCGGGCCGCCTGCCCCCGCCGCGGCGCCTCCACGCCCGCCGCGGCCGCCTCCCCCACCGCCGGCGCGTCCACCCGCGGCGCCACCTGGACCACGGCCACGGGCGCCTTCTGCTCCCGGGGCTGCAGCCATGGCGAACATGCGATCGGGCGCAGGCCCCTGAAGGTGCGCACCAAATACGGAGGCCAGGCCGAAATCGGCGCGCGGCTCGCCGTCGCCGTCGTACAGACTGGTGACACCCGTCGCGATGAGCGACCCTCCGCGCTCCACGAAGCGGCGCACATCCGCGCACTGTTGGTCGGACATCGATCCTACATTTGGCAGCACAAGCACCGCGAGGCGGTCGGCTTCGCCCTCTATATCGTCGACATGAATCGGCAGGCAAGGGATGCGGGTCCGATAAAGTGCGTGGAGCATTCCCCGGTACGGAGTTTCCGCGAGCACCACGGCCGAGTCGCGTCCGTAGAAATCAAAGCTGGACTGCGACCAAACGACTCCCGCCGTGGCGACAGGCGTGCGGTTCACCAGATAGCGCTCATTTTTCTTGTGCCACTGCATGACGGGCACCGCCGTCTGATACATCCGCCGGTCTAAGGAATCAGCGCCGATGTGGTGGTACTTCGGCTGAAAACCGCCGGCAATCCCGCTCAGCATCCAGAGGCGAGCCTCCGCCGGAGGATTACTCGTCACCCTGAAATAACCGTTGCCGTGCTGATACATCGCCATGGATTCAAGGACAAAGTTATTCCAACCCACGAGGCCGTGCACATAGCGGGCATCATCCGTGTTCTGCCAGAAACCGCCGCCGTCCTTTCGGGACTGATTGTCCATGAGCATCAGAGGAGTGCGTTTGGCTATCTCTCGCGTATCGCGGAAGGTGTTGGACTGGGATGCCAGGACGGCGTGGTTGGAGCCGACCCAGATGCAGTCGGGGCCCCCCGCGGCCTTGGTGACCCGGTTGTTCAGTTCCCAGATCTCCAGCCGCCGGGCATAGCTCCAGCGGACCCAATCCCGGTAGACCGGGTCCTTCCAGTCCGCAGCTTTGGGGAGCGCCTTTCCTTTTTGGTCGCGGAAGCGCCTCGCGCAATTGTCGCAGTAACAGATGGTATCCCGTCCCATCCCTGCCCAACTGTTGTCGGCAAAACCTTCGGGCCGGTATCGCTCGATAATCTCGCGTAAGATGCCGGGTATGTATTCCTCGCGATGAGGGCTGTTGATACAAGGGATATAATCGTCGCCGGTACGGACAGGCTGGCCGCCCGCGGTTCGAGCGAACCAGTCCGGGTGAGCGCGGAAGAAGTCCTCCGCGAGGCGGCTGGAATCCATGCGCGCCAGCGCGGCCAGTCCGTCCCGATGGGCGGCATCCACGAGTTCGCCGAGCAGGTCGCGATTCCCGAGGAACTGGGCCCGGCGGTGCAGCGGAAACTTGCTTGGATAGTAAGCGACGATCCCGCCTGCATTCATCTCGACGCCTTGAAGCGCAGTGCGCTTCCACTGCTCCCGCCACCACTCGACGTCATACCGTTCCGGATCTTTTTCCGTGATATTGGTTTGTCCCCAGCGGTAGCAACGCGCATACCAGGGAACACCCGCGCTCTGCCCTTTGGAGGCCGAGGCGCCCAGCGCGGCGGCTCCCGTGGTGATCATAAACTCCCGGCGTGTAGCGGCCATCGTCATCTATCTCCTTAATCCAGCCGGCGATCCGGGCAGTCAGAACCTGATTCTTGCAGCCAGGACTATATACCTGGGGTCGCGCGCGGAAGTGTACCTGCCGAAATTCGTGTTGGTCTGCGCGCCGGTAGTATAGTTGAAAGTGGCGCTGGCATTGGGATTGTTGAAGTTCACGTGGTTGAGAGCGTTATACATCTCGGCACGAATCTGCAGGAACCGGTTTTCTTTTCCGAGACCGAAATCTTTGAACAAAGTCAAATCGAAGTTCTCGATCCCAGGCCCATAGAAAAAGTTCCGGGCGGAGTTTCCAATCCCGAACGCCGGCTGGGCAGGCAAGGCGAATGCGGCGGGGTTTAACGCCGAGATGGTTTCGTCCGTCCGCTCGCTCTGGGGACGCGTCGGGTCGCCCACAATCTGGATGCGGGTGGCGAGTGCGTCGGGGCTGCCGGTGATCGTATAACCGGCGGGAGCGCCGGTTATACCGTACGAAACGGTTGCCGGACCACCCGAGAGGAACCCCGCAATCCCGGTGAACTGCCAGCCATCCAGCACTTGCTTGGTGACGGCATTCTTCCAGAAGAAGCTGCCATCCGGCACTTGATAGGTCCAGTTCGCAGTGACATTGTGCCGGTGATCGTTGGCGTCCGGGCTGTAGGTGAAGCCACTACTGAGGAAAGGCGTCGGAGCATAGCTCATCAGCTTCGACCAGGTCCAACTGCCGCCGAACAGCAGCCGCTTGCCGAACCGCCGGTGTAACTGCGTTTGCGCCGAATTGTAGTTCGAACTGTTGCTGAATTGCCCGTAGCTGATGCTGCCATATCCCAGCAGTGGCCTCAGGAAATTGGCCTGATATGGCTGGTTGGTAGTCGGATCAATGGTGGCCGGGTTGAGCTGGCCGGTCGCCAGGCGGGTAGTGCCGTAGGGGATCTGATTCTCATTGAGCAGGTTGTATACGTGCCGCGTGGTGTTCGCCACATAGGCGACATCGAGGACCATCCCCAGGCCGACACTGCGCTGGACACCGACACTCCAGTTAAACGTCTGGGGCAGCTTGTAAGTCAACTGTGCGGAATCGACATTTTGCGGCGTCAGGTAAGCTGGGGCGGCAAGCAGTTGTGGGACGGTGGTGTAATAGATTGACGGTGTCAGAACGACGGGCGGGTCAATGACATAGATACAACAGGAATCGGAGCCCAACGACCCGGCACCGCCGGTGCGGTCGTAGAAGACTCCGAATCCCCCGCGAATCGCCATCTTCCCGTCACCGAAGATGTCGTAGGCGAATCCGAACCTCGGCCCGATCCCCAGCGGTGGATTGTGTTCCAAGGTCGAATTGTAGAGGTGCATTGCCTGGAAGGGCGTGCCGGCATTGGGAGTGAAGGCGCCGATCAATGCCGAGGGCACCAGTTGGCCGGTAACCGTGTTCAGGCCCATCAGGGGATTGGCGCCGGTGGTGCCGGAGCAGGGGCGTGCACTGGTAAGGCAGGTAGGCTGGATCAACGGCGGATTCAGGCTCGGGTTATACAGGGAGCTATCGAACGACGCCATCTTGACACCGGCGCTGGAGGACGGCGGCGTCCACTGGAACCTGATGCCGAGGTCGAGAGTTAGCTTGCGCGTCACTCTCCAGCTATCCTGCACAAACCACTCAAAGCCGGTGTAGCGCGAGTTCCGGACCGGTTTCAGATTCGACTCGTTATATTGCTGCGCTACTCCCAGGATGGCATTCGAGTACCCCCACCCCGTGTCCAGCGGGTTCAGAGTGGTGGAACCAAAATTGAGGTTGCCCCAATCGAAGGTGCCGGAGTAGGGCGAGTTCCGGCTGTCATGCTCGTAGTAGACGCCGAACTTCATATTGTGCTTACCCTTGATCCAGGAAACGCTCTCCGTCACGTTCTGAAGCGTATCCGTGCCGAAGTACGGAAAGCGCGACTCAAAACTGATCGAAGCCGAATTGTTGATGATGCCGCCCCCGGAGCCGGCGCCGAACAGGGCGTTCGGAAGCAGGTTCAGCAAATTGGCCTGCGGATAGAGCTCCGGCAGAAGATTCCCCCCAAGGCCGGCGCCGGCCCGGGTGTACGGCTTGAGGTCGTCTGTGTTGTAGCTTGTGTTCTCAAAGGAGCGATTGATCCCCCAGGTGAATTCAGTAACCAGACTGGAGCTGAACGTGTGAACCACCGTGCCCACGGCGCCTGCCGTTTGGGTGCTGGAGCCTGTCTGGACCTGCGGCCAGTTTGTGGCGCCTCCCAAAGACTCGCCATAGCCGACTGAGTTCTGGTATCCGTTAAGCAGCCGGGCGTAGAACAACGTCTGCGGCGCGACGTTGTAATCGACACGGAGTATCTTATTCGAGCGTGGCTGATCCTGCACGAATTGATACAGCGCATTGTACTGGCGATTTCCCGTGGGATCCACTGCATTGGGGAGCGGAAACAGCTTTAGAATCGCCTGCCCGGCTGCATTGATCTGGGAGGCGGGCACGACGTCGCCCGGTATCGGCGCCTGGGTGGTAGGATCCCGCACGACGACGTGCTGGCCGTTGTTGCCGAAGACGCTTTGAGAGAAATCGCCCTGGCGCTCTAACTGCGTTGGAAAAGTGACCTGTTGCAAGGATGTCGGATTCTTATTCTTCAGCAGGTCGTGAGACCAGAAGAAAAACAGCTTGTTGCGGCTCTTGTTGAAGCGGGTACCGGGGACGATCAGTGGACCTCCGATGGTATATCCAAAATTGTCGTAGCGGTAAACCGGCCGCCGCGCCTTGCCATCCGCGCCAACGTTGACGCGGTTTGCGTTATTAAAGAAGTTGTTGGCGTTCAAGGCCTCGTTCCGCTTGAAGTAATATGCCGAGCCGTGAAACTCCCGCGTGCCGCTTTTAATGATCACGTTGACCATGCCGCCCGACCGCTCACCGTACTCAGCCTGATAGTTGTTGAGCAGCACCTTCATCTCGGAGATGGCATCTACCGTGGGCTGATAATGCGTTCCCGTCAGAGCCCCGGTATTCTGGGAGACAATCCCATCGAGAGAGATGACCACCTGGCCGGTGAGGCCGCCATTCACCAGGGGGGTAGTTCCGCCAGGCGCGTCTCTGGTGACCAGGTCGATTACGCCCGGCAGCACCTTCAACTCCCCCATGTAATCACGGCCGCGCTGCGGTATGTTCTCCATCTGGGCCGTGTTGATCAGCCCGGACCGCTCCGAGCTGTCGGTCTGCACGCGGGCCGCCTCGGCCTGGACGGTGACGGTAGAAGTGATGTCGCCGAGCTGGAGTTGAATCGGGCGCAGAGCGACACGCTCGTTCGCGGAGACCTCGATGCTCTTCTGCGCGTAGGGGCGAAAACCCGCCTGCGTGACTCCGATCGAGTAATCCCCAGGCAGCAGCTCCACGAATACAAAACTGCCGGTCGAGTCCGTCTGCGCCTCGCGCACCTGTTTCGTAAGTTCGTTGGTTAACTGGACCGTGCAACCCACGACGGAACTGCCGGACGGGTCGTTGACGTGCCCTGAAATCTGGCCCGACAATCCTTGGCCGGCGGCGGGCTTGGAAGTGGTCAGCAGGAGCGCTAGCACCGCAAAGACGGCGAGGCGCATCTCAAAGGCGGATCTTGTAAACATAGTCGTCTCCTAACGATGTTTTGTCTTGCGCTATCTGCGAGCCTGGGCTGCAGCCTGTAAGTCGTATATGTAGATCCCGTGACCGACACCCGCGGTATCGCCTACTGCCGGCACGGTGAATGCGAAATAGCGGCCGTCGTCGCTCACCACGGGATTAGTGGCCTGGTATTTGCGGGCTTCGTTGAACCAAGTCATCCTTTCCCACCGGTTGCTTCCATCCAGGTAGAGCCGCCAGAGATCGATTCCGGCGCGGACCGGGTGCTGCCGGCTATCCTCCACGAGGAGGGACTTGCCATCCGGGAAAATGCCTTCGGGTTCGTTGTAGGTGTCGGGCGAGTTGGAATAATTCGTGACCTTGCCGGTCTCGAGGTCGACGCCCATGACCTCCTCGACGTCGATGACGTCCCTGCCGCTCTGCGAGGACCGGTAGTGCGAGTATTGCCAGATTAGTTCCTTTTCGTCGGGCGGACGGAAGTTCTGGGCCTCGAGGACGCCCTCGCCATACGCTCGGTTGTCGAGAACCATTTTCTGGTTCTTGATGCGCGGCGTCCCGGGAGAATAGTCGATGTCCGCGACCCACATCTGGTACAAGTGCCTGTCATTAGGGTAGGTGCCGTGCTTCTCGGCCCACGCAATCTTGAGTTGCTTGCGCGAGACCGCGGGGCCTTCCCAGCAGAACTCGCCCAGCGGCGTGGGAGGTTTGTCGAGGTTCTTGCTCAGCACCCACAGCTCGGGCGTACGGAACCGGGAATCGGTCGGCTCGGCCGGATTGAAGGTCTTGGACCCGGAAAGCAGGATATCCCCATTGGACAAATACAGCGCGCGGGTGTATCCGTTGTGGAAGTAATGATGCGTGACAGGGCGAATAATGCCAGTGGCCAGTTCCACCTCGAAGACATCACCGTAGCTCTTCTCGACAAAGAGCAGTTTCTTGCCGTCCAAAGACCAGTCGGGACGTTCGCCGAAATAGGTCACCCGCCGGATATAGGGAGGATATTTCTCACTTGTCCACTCCTCCGTGGCGGACTGGGCCAGCAGCAATTCGCCGCACAATAGGAACAAGACCCCCCTCATGAATCCACCTCCTGTCTCCGAGCGCGATTATACTCCCAGCCGTAGCAATAAGACAAGTTTATCCCACTTTGACTTGATTCCGAGCGAGTCCTGGCGGCCTCCCGACCTCCCTGCGGCCCGTCGGCTTGCCCACCCCGCACCAAAAACGGATTTCACGATGCGGAATTGTCGTCCACGTTGATCCCATGAAGTAAAGGCGACATAATCGGGGTATATGAACCGGAGGCAATTCTCTTTTCTGGCCGCGAGTACGGCAGTGTCCGGACCTTTGGCGGCGCCTGCGCGCCCGGCGGGGACCGCGCCCATGCGAATTACGAAAGTAAAGGCCGTAGAGGTGCGCGGCATCGTCACGGGCAAGGGACTGGTGCTTCCCTGGGACCCGAAGAAGATACCGCAGGACACGCGCGACTACGTCATGGTCCAGTTCTTCACCGATTCCGGCCTGGTGGGAACAACCATGGACGGCGATTACCAACTCCCCGTTGGAATCGCGGAAATCGTGCGCCAAAAGGCCGGGTATTTTATCGGCAAGGACCCGTTCGAGCTGGAGGTTCACAATCGCGAGTTCTTTCAGAAAGAAAAAGCGCCGGTGCGGCTGTTTTTCCTGGAGGTCGCGCTGTGGGACATCATCGGCAAAGCACTCAGTCAGCCGCTCTATCATCTTTGGGGCGCGTCGCAGACCAAGGTGGTGCCTTACGCGGCGACGGTTCATTTCTACAAGACGCCGGAGGAGCGCGCCGAAGACGCTTTGAAGTTCTATGAAAAGGGCTTCAAGGCAATCAAGCTGCGCCTGCATCACGAAGATCCGAAGGATGATATCAAGCTGGTCGCGACCGTGATCAAGGCCGTCAACGGCAAGATGGCAGTGATGGCGGACGCGAACATGGCTGGTAAGGCGCCGGGTGATCCTCCGCCCGTCTGGGATTTTCAGACCGCGCAGAGGATGGCGCTTGAATTACAGGATCTCGGCCTCTACTGGCTGGAGGAGCCGTTGCCGCGTCACGATTACGATGGCCTGGCGCGCATTCGCACGCAGCTCACGAAAATGTACTTGGCGGGCGGCGAGGGCAATGTGGGCCTGGCGGATTACCGCGAGATCCTGGGGCGCGGGGCCCTGAGCTACATCCAGCCGGATCCGATGATCGGCGGCCCGGTGAGCGTCATTCGCAAGATTGCGGCGATGGGGGAAGCGTTCGGCGCGAAATTCGGGCCGCACCACGGCAAGAGCGGTGTGGGCATGTTGATCAACCTGCACATGCAGTGCGCAGCTCCGAATACCGGCTACATCGAATACATGTACGACCCCGGCTTCTGGAATCCGGACGGTTTCCAGGCCGGCTTTGCGCACCCGTACCCGATCGACAAAGAGGGATACATGCATGCCCCCAACCGGCCCGGCCTCGGGATCGAATGGGACCGGCAGTTCTTCAAGAAGTACGGATTGGAGTTCGCATAGAGACCGCGCGTAGTGGACCTGCCACTACTCGGGCGGCGCGGGCCGGTGATTGATACTTCCCGAACAAGCAAGAGAGGAGTCAGGTTTGAGAACGACACGAGTCTTGGCCATGCTGGTGGCTGTTCTGACGATCCAGCGTTATGCCGGAACGGCGGAAGTGGTGCGTGTCTCGCTGGTGCTGGACGGACCCGCCGGCGAGCCGTCGCGGTATGCCTTCGAGAAGTTGAAGGCAGCGCTGGCGGCAAAAAAGGTCAGCTTCGAGGAAGCGCCCACGCTGGAGGCCGCGCGGGGCCAGGTAGTGGTCGCGGCCGGGCTGCCGCGCGGGCGGTCGGCCGCCGCCCTCATCAAGTCGCTGGGTGTCGCGGCTCCAACCGCGCCGGAATCGCTGCTCATCCGGAATACCACCTGGAATGGCAAACCGCTCGTGCTGGTCAGCGGTGCCGATGAGCGCGGGCTGATGTATGGACTGCTCGATGTGGCGGACCGCGTAAGCTGGACCGCGGATGGGAACGCGCCTTTTCAGGCCGTGCGCGATGCCGCCGAGTCGCCGTCGGTCGCCGATCGCGGCATGACCATCTTCACCATGCAGCAGGCCCAGTTCGAGAACCGCCTGCATAACCAGGACTATTGGGCCCGGTACTTCGACACCTTGGTCGAGAACCGCTTCAACACCTTCCAACTTCTTTTCGCTTATGACATGGACGGATACATGTGTCCGGCCTATCCGTATTTTCTGGACGTGGAGCATTTCCCCGGCGTCGCGGTCGTCGGTTTGACCAGGGAACAGCAGCAACAGAATCAGGCGGATCTCAAGCGGCTGATCCGCATGGCGCACCAGCGGGCCCTGAATGTGACCATCGGGCTTTGGTGTCACTTTTACCGTTACTCGGATTCCTCCAAGGCGATTGATCGGACGCCGGTAAAAGGCAAGGTCCAGGGGGTTACCGAGGAGAACCTGATCCCCTACACCAAAGCCGCCCTGGCGAAGTTCCTCCAGACCTTTCCCGAGATCGACAACATGATGTTCCTCATGCACGGCGAGTCCGGGCTGAAGGCGGAGGAAATGAAGACGTTCTGGAGCGCCGTCTTCCCGGTCCTGAAGCAGTACGGCCCGCGGATCACCTACGAGTTGCGGGCCAAAGGCGTTCCCGACGACCTGATCCATATCGGTCTCGATATTGGTCTCAAGATCCGCGTCAACACCAAGTATTGGGAGGAGCACGTCGGATTGCCGTTCCATCCCACGCACGTCCAGGCGTTGAGCCAGTTCGAACGCCGCCACAGTTATTCCGACATGCTCAAGTATCCACGGGATTACCCACTGCACTACACCCTTTGGACCGCCGGCACCATGCGCGTGCTGCTGTGGGGGGACCCCGAATACGTCCGCCGTTTCGCCGGCACCGTAGGACTCGGCGGATCGCAGGGCTTCGACATCATGGAGCCTCTCGCCACCAAGATGTCGTTCCATCCGCACGACATGCAGCCCTTCGATCTCATGCCGCCGCAATACCGGTATTACGATTACGAGTTCGAGCGCTACTGGCATTTCTTCCAGGTGTTCGGCCGGCTGACTTACGATCCTGAGGCTTCGCCGGAGATATGGCAACACGAATTCGTGAAGCGTTTTGGCGATTCCGCGGCGCCGTATGTGGAGCAGGGCCTGCATCGGGCCAGCCAGATTCTGCCTCATATCGAGGCTTATGTTCTTCCCGCTTCTCACTTCCCGAACATCCGCGGTTGGGCTGAGCGGCAGATCATGGAAGATCTTCCTGTATATGTTAAGGCCGACCCCAGCGATACCGAGCAATTCCGGAGCTTCGAGGATGCGGCCGTGGACATCCTCGAAGGCCGCGACTCCGCGCAGATCGCGCCATTGGCCACCAGTCGCTGGTTCGCCCGCGCTTCCGAGGACGTTCTGAACCTCGCCGCGCAGGCCGGGCAGCGCGCCGGTCCGCAAGCCGGCAAGGAACTACGTTCCACGCTGGTCGATCTCGGAATTCTTGGCAATCTCGCGCTCTATCACTCGCGCCGGATTCGTGCGGGCCTCAGCTACGTGCTATTCAACCGCACTCGCGACCTGAATGCGCTGGATGACGCCATTACCAGCGAAAAGAGCGCGATTGCCGCATGGGAGGAGATCGTCCGCGCCGCCGGGGATGTCTATGCCGACGACCTCATGATGGGCCTTCCGGCAAACGACGAGTCCGGCCACTGGAGAGACCAGATCCCTAAACTGCAGAAGGACCTGGCCAGTCTCGAGCAGCAGCGGGCGGCATTTCGTACGGAACCTCTTCGCGTCGTTGGGAAGTATTTTCTTGGCGATGGCACGGTGCCGGCGGGATTCACCAGCCTTTCGCGCGGAAGGGGAAACACGTTCGACCAGAACCTCAGCAACGTCGCCATCGTCCCGCTGCCGAACGGCCGCTACCGGGTGAACGTCGCCATCCAGGATGACTCGCCGGCCCCCAAAGACTATGGCCCGATGTGGCTCGAAGCCAATGGCATCGACTATACCGATGTCTTCACGGTTCCCGCCGGCAAGCGCGTGGAGCGAACGATCGAGACTTCGGTGACCGATGGCAAACTGGAGGTTCTGTTCGACACCGCCACCAGTGCCACCTGGCATGGTGGCGCTTTGACTGTGACCAGCGTCGATCCACAAATCGCGCACGTGCCGGTGCGCAGGCTTTCTCCCGCCCAGGATCTGGTGTTGCGCGCGACGGTCAGCGCTGTAAGCCCGATCGCTGCCGTCCGCGTCGTCTACGGAAATGCCCGGCAGGGGTACGCGAATGTCGATATGGAGCGCACCCAACCGCTCGAGTATCGCGCCGTCATCCCGGCAGCCAGGATTTCGGGCGCGTGCAACTACTTCATCGAAGCCGTAGACGAGGCCGGGCGCGCGGCAACCTGGCCGCAAGAGGGTCGTACTCATCCGGTTTCCGTGACGGTCACGGCAGACGATCAACCGCCGGTCCTGCACTCCACGCCGGTCTTGACCGCCCAGCCCCTGAAGCCCTTGCGGATTGTGGCGGACGTGCAGGATCCATCCGGAATCAAATGGATCCGCTTGCGTTATAGAGGATTGAGCCAGCACCAGGATTTTCGCACGCTGCCGATGCTGCCCACCGGCAAGGGCAACGAGTACGAAGCCGTTATACCCGCGAAGGATATCGACCCCAAGTTCGACCTGATGTACCTGTTTGAAGTCATGGACAATGCGGGCAACGGCAAAATCTATCCGGACCTCGATAAGGAAACCCCCTACGTGGTTGTGAACTTGCATCCGCCGCGGTAGCGCGGACGCCTCTAACGCTTCACACCCAGGACGATGTACGGCGTCTCCACTTCGAGATCGGGATAAATCCTGCCGTTGCCCCGAGGGTCCACGATCTCGATGAAATACATCAGATCCCATTGCGGATCGACGAACGAGGCCGGAATGCCGCCGGCATAAAAGCCGGTCCGGGAATCGAGCGTCATGTCCGCCGTCTGATAGTCCTCCTTCTGATTGACGTGCCGGTATCGCAGGCGAATCCATTTCACGCCCGCCGGGGCTGCGACTTTCGCCTTGACCACAAAATCCTGTCCAGGCACGGCCTCCGCCGATGCAGGCGCAAAGGTCACCACCGGTAATTTGGGATTGGGATCGCGCGCCGGAATACGGACGGGCCTGGCATCCGCTCGTGCCGTAGCGGTTCGCCGCTCGGCCAGCAGTTGATCGAACTCCGTCTCCAGGGCCTTCAACTCGTCCTTCCAATGACGGGGGAATCTTCTGGTGGCCGGGCCGAACGCCATGTTGTCGCTGTAGAAGTCACCTGCCGCTTCGACCAGCTCACGCCAGGCCTGGATCGCCTTTCGTTCATTGGCAATGGCCTCGTCAAACGCCCCGAGATCGCCGGCCTGTTTGTACAAGTTGTAATCCACGCCCCCGAGCTGACGCCACGAGTGATATCGTGCCATTGCCGCGAGAATTCGCGCGTCCGCGGCAGTCGACTTGAACTCATTACTGCTCGTGCGGCCGCCGAGCGCTCGTTCCGCCGCGGCGACTTCCGCCAGAATGGCATCCGAGGTCCCGGCGAACCACCGGCTGGTTTCCTCGGGGCGTCGCATGGCCGTATCCGTGCCCTGAAGAATGCTCGTGGCTTCGTCGCGCAGGTTCATGAATTGCTGGATGTCGCTTCCCTCCTCCAGTTGCGCGAACTGCGGCAGGCTTCCCTGGCGCTGCATCTCCGGCCAACTGTCCGACGTTGGAAACGCCCGGTACGGGACGCTGGCGGCGACGACTCTCGGCAGGACCCGGCTCGCAAGCTGCAGGGCCTTCATGAGGTGAGGCCCAGCCTCGACGCCGAATCGGCGCAGAAACTCCTCCTCCCACACGTCGGACGTCGTCTGCGGGTTGTACATTAGCCGGCCCCAGACGCGATAGAATGCCCAGTACCGCTCGAATTCGTAATCGAAGTATCGGTATTTCGAATTCAGGAAATCGCGGGGCTTCAGGTCGGGCGGCTCGGCCATCAATTTGGTGGCCTCCATTTCCGTGACCATCAGGCCCTGGCCGTCGTACAGGCGCGCGCTCACGGCCAGCCGCCGGGCGTAATCGGGGTCGGACCACAGCAGAATGCGCGTCGTACCTCCATTCCAGAGGGTCCAGTTGACTCTGTAGGTCTGCGGGTATTCCAGCAGATCGGCGTAGCTGTGCCGCGCGTCCATCTGGTTCAATTTGTTCACGTGAGTCGGATGGTAAGGCAGGCCCATCTGCTCCATCCAGATCTTCGTATCCAGGTGCACGTTGAGGCCTTGCGCCTGAGCGTCCTTGATCACGGACTTCGAGAGGCCCTTAGCGCGCAATTCAAGCGACATGCCCTGCTTGTCCTTGCTGAAGAATCCGAAGACCTCGTGCCAGAAGCCTTCGATCTCCGAATTGCGCAGCCCGGACTCGTTGTGCATGCGAAATTGCGTCTCGTTGATCTCGGGAAAGACTTCGTAGAATTTCTTCAGGGCGGCGACGGTATATGGCGCGAGATTCTTGGCGTCGAGGCCCCATACCAGCCCGGGCGTGGGTTTGGTGCCGTCCGATGCCCAAGGAATGACGCCCCCCTGTAACCCTCCGCGATAGATGTGGTCCCAGATGCCGGGCTTCACACGAATCCCGCGTTCCGCGGCCAGTCGGAGCATCTTCTGGAATGCCGTGCGGTTCCGGGTCTGCTGGTCCTGCGTGAGGCCGACGACTCGCACGTCCGGAAAGCCGTCGACGTCGAAGAAGTATGGATACGGGGGCGCCATGTAGCCGCCCTCCTCGTATCCAAATGTCAATACCAACTGGTTGATGCGGTCCGCCGCAAACATGTCGAAGTACCGGCCCCAGAACTGCTCGTCGTGGAGGTGGCTTTCAAAGTACGCCTGGTTCATCGTGAAAATCGTGACGCCGCGCTCTTTGAGGGAGGGCTTCTCGGTGGCGTCTCGAGCGAATTGGAACGGATTGCCGCCGCCCGGGGTCCAGGCCACGCGATCGGCGACATCGAGCGCGGCATACATCAGGCCGGTTCCGTCGGCGCCTGCCAGAAGGATGGCAGGCTTCCCTTGATACCTGGCGCCCTTGCGGATAGTCAGGGCTTCGGCGCCACCAGGTACTGGCGCCTTCATCTCGCCCAGGGCGATGGCCGCCGGACCGCCGCTGGCTCCCAGCCCCGCCAGGACCACGAAATCGGAGCCATCGAGCTGGCCGCCACCCTCCGAAACGGCGACACCCTTGGCTCGCAACGCCTCCTCGAGTTTCCGGATGCCGTGTCTGGCGGGCGCATCCATCGTGGCGTCGGCGATCACCGTAACCTTCTTGACGGCGGTCGCCGCGCCGGCGCGGCGATCCGCCTGGCTCGGCGCAGGTTTTGGAGGGCTCGCGCCCTCGACGGCCACGCCCGCAGCCAGAACGGTGGCAAGGACAACGAGCCTGAACGTCCGTAGAGTGTGCACCATAATCCCCCCTTTAAACCAGAAACTCCATTTTAAATTGAAAACCGGTTGACGTCCGCCGCAAGTTCCCGGCGCGCGGCCCGCCATACAACTCGCCGGGCGTGCCCCGGCGGCGGTGCCGGGAGCGCGTTGACGTCGGCGATGCGCGGCGTGCCATGGCGCGATCATCCGGGAGAAGGCGCCGGAGTCAAAATTCCGCGCCAGCGGATTCGCGAGCGGAACCCAGCCGCGTCGTCCGTTGTTGCGGCTCACCAGCCGGCAGCGCCCCGTGGGCCAATCGCGTGATCGCGCGCAACGGAAAGCACGGGAAGCGGGGCGCGCCGCCATCACGCGAGCTCGCCTCGCCGGCCCGCGTCGTTTGCCCCGGTCGCGAAGTGCGCGGCGGGACTGCTGTTCAGGATCACGGTCAGTCCCTTGGTGTGGTGCGCGATGTTGTTCAGTGCTTCGCGCCTCCGCCTACCAGTGGGTGAGCGACCCGTCGGGGCGGCTGTAGATCTGACGGCGGACCGGCTGGGTCACTTCTCCGATCTGGGTGAGGGGGCTGGTGTCCAGGGTGACGCCGAGGCCCAGGCGCTCGTTGGGGTAGAGCTTGCCGGCCTTGAAATCCGTGTACTCGGGAAGATAGGGGATCTTGCGTTCGCCGTAGTTGTATTCAAACATCACTGTGCCGGGGTAGGTGGCCAGGCAGTTCACCAGGGCGGCGGTGGCGACGGGTCCGGTGAAGTGGGGGACGATGCCCACGGCGTGGGTTTCGCACATGGCCATGATCTTGAGCATCTCGGTGATGCCACCGACGTTGGGCAGGGTGCAGCGGTTGAAGTCGATATCGTGGTTCTCGACGAGCTTGTTGAAGTCCCAGCGCCAACCCCACTCCTCGCCTGCCGCGAGGGGCACGGAGGTCATCTGGCGAAGCTTGGGGATGTCTGCCAGGAAATGTTCGTCGCGAACGGGATCTTCCACCAGGTAGGGCGCGTACTCCTCAATCAACTTGCAGCCGCGGAGGGCGTCGGCGTACTCGAAGCGCTGGTGGAAGTCGATGCTCCAGTCTCCGGAGGAGCCGAGGGCCTCGCGAACGTCTTTGGCATCCCTGGCGACCTGAAGGAGGCGGGCCCGGACATCCCAGGCGCCGGCGCCGGAATCGGCTGCGCCCATTCGATAAACTTTGTAGCCCGCGTCCAGGGTCGCCTTCACGCGGTCCTTCAGGGTGGGCTGCGCGCCGCCCGGAGCAGCCGGCGGGCGAACATTACCGGTGTTGTAACACTCGCAGAAGCTGCGCACGGCCCCGCCCAGTATCTGGTGGATGGGCAGGCCAAGGGCCTTACCTTTGATGTCCCAAAGCGCCAGGTCGAGGGCGCCCATGGCATGCTGCTTCTCCCGGCCCGGAGGGTAGAACCACGCCATATACTCTTCCTGCCAGATGGCTTCGATCTTGAACGGGTCCTTGCCGATGAGGGAGCCGGCGCACTGCTCCAGAGTATCCTTGGCGCCGCCCTCGCCGATGCCTGTGATGCCGGCTTCGGTCTCCACGGTCACGAGCATGTTGCTCTGGTTGAAAAGCTGATTGAGATCGGGCGGTTTGTAAATGCGAACCCGCGTGATTCTGGTTTTCGGCAGGGCGGCTTCCGCGAGCCGCGGGAGGGCCAGACAGGCGGCGGGCACGGTCGCGAGCGACTTCAGAAACGATCTTCGGTTCATAAACGCAATCCTTTCATGGTGACCAACTGGGAGTTTCAGACTCAGAATACGCCGTTTGATGCGCTTACACAAAGGCCGGCCAAGACGCGGAGCACGGCAAGCTCGAGCGGATGATGGAAACCGGCCCCACGCCGACACGGCCGACGATGGCGCCGGCAACGTTCTTGGAACTTATAAAAAGACAGTTTAGGCGGCTATGGAACGTGAAGGCAGATTGAAATGGAAGGACTTAATGGTGGGCGCGACAGGACTCGAACCTGAAAAGGACGGTTCCAAGGGGTAGCGACACGTGCTAAGTGAATGTGTTTTCAGTGCGCGCCGGAGGCCGTTGTCCATGCCGTACCGGCGCCTTTTCCTGAGAGTCTTGCACGAGTCTTGCATGGAAAGGCCGTGCGAGCGGCGGCCGTCGCGCAGCTTTCGACGCTGCCCCAGGCCTGCAAAAGAGTCCCAGTGGACGGAGTGGATGCCGCTCCCGTGAATTCGTAATTCGCCGGTCGGTACAAACATCGCGCAAACACTACGGCGAGACGCACCGGTATTGGCTTGACCACCATGAATCTACGGATGTCGCCAGCTTACACCGCTTCGAGCTGGATCGAGCATCGGGCATGGCGTGCAAGTCGGCGTGCCGCCGGCGCAGCAAATCATGAGCGCCCTCTCGGCGCAGAAATCCCCTTTGACTGTTCGGCACACCCGATCAATTCATCACAGGTGCCATGCATTTTGACCAATTGCCCTATTTCAACACGTCAATACGGGTGCAACCGCCGCCTCCACAAGGCTAACCTGTTGCCCGTTCCGGACGGAAACTCGCCGGAGCCGCCGATCGAAACGGCACGCCAGGCTATCGGGCGCATCGATGCAACGTTCCCTGGCTGGTCGGCTGTGCGCGCCGCGCTACGCGGTGCCTGTAGCAGTTCCGGAAACGGCTCGGGCAGATCGCCTCCGGCGTAGATGGGAGGCCGCCAGGTGGCCACACGTTTCCCTCCAGAACAGACGCCATAGCTCCCTCAGCAGCAACTTTTAACAACACGCAGATCCACTGCAAGGGAACTCCGCAATTCCGATATGGTCGCTCGTCGCGATGGAGCTTCCGTTCGACATCAACACCGAGCCACATTACCATCAGGCACACGGAGAAGGTGAAGTTTGCGGTCGGTTCACGAGCAGACCGTACATCAACATGACTTTCGACACTCGCCGATCCGTGCGGAACCGCCTGTTGCGCAAAGTCGGTTGAATGGAGTCGCGAGGTGTGCCATTGGTGCGCCGTTACAGGTAGACCAGATGGCGCACGGCAGGCTCCTGGCGGGAGTAGGTACGAATGCGCTCCTCAAGTTGGCTGTCGGCGCGAGTCAGACGGTCATGCTGGCGAAGGTGTTCCTCCCACGAACTCACTATGAACGTCTCCAGGTAACGGCCGGGCATTGCCAGATCCCGGCAGATTCCCCAGCGGGACGCCCCATCGCGGCGACGTATGCGTCCGTATTCGTGCATGGCCACGAGGAAATCCGGTGCCTGCTCGGGTTCTACCTCGTATTCCACGGTTACCAGCACCGGTCCATCGAGTTTCTGGTGCCCACCGACTGCCGGAGTGCGCCAATGGTTCCAAGGCGTCAAATCCAGACTTACATCCGGAAGGCGCAGAAACAAGGCCAGTCCCGTTGTCAGAATCGCTCCCACGCCGGCCCATAAAAGGGCGGCACTGATGCCTGCTCGCGCCGCCAATGCACCCCACGCGGCACTTCCCGCAGCTACAGCTCCCTGAAACACCAGCATGGCAATGGCGAGCACGCGGGCGCGGACCCAGTCGGGCGCCAGATTTAGTAGCTGAACATTGAAAAGCGAAATGAAGGACACCCATGCCGCCCCTCCCACCACCATCACCAGGCCGAGCAGCCACAACAGGTGAAGCATTCCCGCCGTAATTGTCGCCAAACCGAATGCCGCCATCCCGGCCGATACGATGGCGTCGACGGACCAGCGGGCACGAGCGCGCTGTACCACGAGAGCACCAAGCACCGCGCCACAACCAAAGCCCCCGAGCAGCACTCCATAGCCTAAGGGGCTGCTACTGATGCGGTGAGCAAGCGAGGGCAGCAGAGCCAGAAGGCCGCTTGCAAAAAACATTCCCGCTCCTCCCCGCACCAATACCTTCCGCACCCCCGGCGCGTAGCGCACGTATCGGATTGCGGCGCGCGTGGCTCCCGCAACCGTCTCGGGCGGCGTAGCGCGCTTGATCACCGGCCGTTTCCAGCGCGCCACAACCAGAATTACGCCTACGAACGAAAAGGCATTGGTCAGGAAGGCTACGCCCACGCCGGCGAATGCGACCACCGCACCGGCAAGCGCCGGTCCGATCGCCCGCGCGAAATTGAATTCGATACCATTGAGAGCTGACGCCGCGGGGAGATCCTCCTTCTCCACCAGCTCGGGCAGAACGGCGCGCCACGTGGGTGATTCGAAAGCGTCGCCAGACGACAGAGCGAAGGTCAAAACGAGGAGTTGAATCGGGGACATCATCCCTGCAAGCGTCAGCCCCGCAAGCACGGATGCCACTACGACCATCCATGTTTCCGTGAACAGGATAATTTTGCGGCGGTCGAGGATGTCCCCAATCGCTCCCGCCGGCAGGGCGAGCACGAAGAACGGTAGCGCTGAAGCCGTCTGCGTGAGAGCCACATACATCGGCCCGGCGTTGAGCGACACCATCAACCAGGCCGCGCCCACGCTCTGCATGAAAGTGCCAATATCGGAGACCACGTTCGCGGTCAGCAAATTGCGAAAAGTGGATGACCGTAACGGCCGCCAAAGGCTGGTCGATGGAGGACTAGAGGAATTCGGCAACGGCACCCACCTCGCATTTTCAAATTACCAGCAGAGATGGGCAAATGCATTCCCGGGGTTCGTCAGTCAATCCGTCATCGCGCGCTACTACGAAAGTGGCATTCCGGAAGCCCCCTGGTTGGGATTCGTGTTTCGCCATACAGTTGTTAACATGATTTCAGCAATGTCGTACAGAAACTAAAAGGGGACACAAGCTGTTTACGGTCGTTCCTGAGATTTCCGGGCGGCTCATCTGCCGCCGGCCTCCTGTTGTTGACGCACTGCCATCGGATTGACGGTGGGCATTCAGGTGAGGCGCATTCTCGTGGATTTCTGGAATCAGCGGGCCGTGCGGCCCCGCCAGTACCGAAGCCCTCGTGATCACCGGAATCTTGCTAAGGGTGGCGATCTTCGCCAGAGCGATCACATGAGTGCGTAGGACTGTCATGTCCATGTCGCCGACGGTCTGGAACAGGCCGCTCTGATGGTCGATCAAAAGCATCGCCGAATCGTCAGGATCGATCGTCGGATCTTGCCGTTGAAATTAGCTGGTGTACCACGGTAAGACCCCTTTTCTTAAAGTGGGTTGGTTAGTTTAGTTGATTGGTCTAATGGGCGAAGTGCCCGAACTGACCGCTGTTGAAGTCCTCGATGGCTTTGGCGATTTCTTCCTGCGTGTTCATCACGAACGGCCCGCGGCCCACGACGGGTTCATGGATGGGTTGACCGCTGAGCAGCAGCATGACGGCGTCATCGGTGGCTTCGATGGAAAGGCCGCTGCCCCTTGAATCCAACACCACGAGCTGGCCTTCCCGCGCGGGGGCGCCGCCATTGACCTGCACGGTTCCATGCAGGACAACGAGCGCGGTGTTCCAGCCCTCGGGAACAGGCAGTTCGGCACTGGCTTCGGCGTGGAGCCGTACATCCCAGATAAGCAGGGGGGAAAAGGTGCTCGCTGGTCCCGCCTGTCCCGAATAGTTCCCGGCAATGACGCGCACGGTTCCCGCCTCCTTCGGAAGGGCCACGGAAGGGATGTCTCTGTTGAGGATCGCCTGATATTTTGGCGGGGTCATCTTGTCCTTGGCGGGCAGGTTGACCCACAACTGCACCATCTCCAGCACGCCGCCTGACCGCGAGAACGCTTCGGAGTGGAACTCCTCGTGAAGGATGCCGGCCGCAGCGGTCATCCATTGAACGTCGCCCGGACCAATCACACCGCCTTTGCCTGTGGAGTCGCGATGGGCAACCTCGCCCTTGTAGACGATGGTGACGGTTTCGAACCCGCGGTGGGGATGTTCTTCGACCCCTCTGTGGTGGCCGTTCCCGGGAGGGAACTCGGCCGGGCCGGCATAATCCAGCAACAGGAATGGGCTCAGTGCCTTGCCGTGGTTGTTATAGCTAAAAAGGGAGCGGACCGGAAAGCCGTCCCCGACCCAGTGCGACTGGGGAGTGCTGTAGACGCCGATGATGTTTTTCATTGCAATCCTCCTTCAAGGCGGATCTCACTTTTGTTGATTGACGAAACTACAGGGTGCACGTTTGGAGGCCCCTGCTGAACTTTGCATTCAGCCACAATGTGAGCTGAAGGCACGTTTCCAGATTGGACTTTCTTTGTATAAAGCCATCCTCCGGCTTGCTCGCCTAACACCATCCCCAATAGTCCGAGTAGAGCAACGATAGGCGGCGCAGGACTCTTTACTCGAATGACCCAATATGCAACACCCACAAGCAGTCCTACTACGAATGAGATGAGTAGTGTTTTCATTTCCAGATTCTCTTCAGTCACTCTTACCATCGAAGCTGAGCACCTGCTTGGTTTTCGCCTGCGGGGCAGCCACCCGACTGTACGCGTCACGGCTTTCTCAAACGGAACCATCTCGACCGGCGGTGGTTTCAACGCCAGATGCGCCGGACGGTGTTCTAGCCGATCACACTCGCAGGCCGCCGTAGATCCTCGAGGGGAAGCCGCAAGGTTTTCGCGAACAGGCATTGGATTGCCATGCCGACCGCAGGACAAATCATGCCGCCAAGGAATTCTCCCTTCTCTGAGACGACGTCGAAGTTGATCGTGGTTCCGAGATTCACCACCACGGCGGGGCCGCCGACCGGGTGAAGGCGGCAATGCGTTCGCGATGTGATCCGCGCCCGGAAGCGGATCAAGTAGATAGCATTAGACAGCGTAAAGGGTGGCAACTCTTGGGAGCACGCCACCCTCTCGCGGTCCTGGCCTTAGCTCCGCGCTCCGGCAAACTCCGCTGCGGTGCGGCGCGATCTCGATCTTACGGTCCCATGCGGGTCCAGAACGAACTTCGTTGCCGCACCCTTATCAAAATCGCTGTAACCTTTCGGCGCCTCCTCCAGTGGCAGCACCGTGACATTTACCGCCTTCGCAATCGCGACCTTGTTGTGCAGGATGGCCATCATGAGCTGACGGTTGTATCGCAGAACAGGGCATTGCCCCGTACCGAAGGTGTGGGACTTTGCCCAGCCAAGGCCAATCCTCAGGCCCAGCACGCCCTGTTTCGCATTGGCGTCCTTGGCGCCCGGATCGTCCGTGACATACAGCCCTGGAATGCCGATCGCTCCGCCCGCCCGGGTCAACGCCATTAACGAATTGAGCACGGTAGCAGGCTGCTCTGTACCGGTTTGCTCCGCCTGACCCTTCGCCTCGAAACCTACGCAGTCGATCGCCGAATCGACTTCGGGGACCCCGACGATTTGGGCGATGCGTTCCCCCAGCGGAACCCGCTCGCGCAGGTCGACGGTTTCGCATCCGAAACTTCGTGCCTGGGCAAGCCGCTCAGAATTCATATCTCCCACGATCACTACGGCGGCTCCCAACAACTGGCACGAGGCGGCACAGGCAAGTCCTACGGGACCAGCGCCGGCAACGTACACTGTGGACCCCGTCGTGACGCCGGCTTTCACCGCTCCGTCGTATCCGGTCGGGAATATGTCGGAGAGCAGCGTCAGGTCCTCGATCTTTTCCAGCGCCTGCTCCTTGTCCGGGAATTTGAGCAGGTTGAAGTCGGCATAGGGCGCCATCACGTAATCGGCCTGGCCGCCAATCCATCCCCCCATGTCGACGTATCCGAAGGCGCCGCCCGCGCGATCGCCATTGACGTTCAGGCAGATGCCGGTTTTGCCTTCCCGGCAGTTGCGGCAGCGCCCGCACGCGATGTTGAAGGGCGCGGAAACCAGGTCACCCACGTTCAGGAACTCCACGTCCCGGCCCTTCTCGACGATCTCGCCGGTTATCTCGTGACCGAGGACCATACCGGCGGGAGCCGTAGTCCGGCCGCGTACCATGTGCTGGTCGCTCCCGCAGATGTTGGTGCTCACCAACTTCAGGATCACGCCATGCTCGCATTTGCGCGACCCTAGAGACAATTTGGGAAAATCGATCGACTGCACTTCGACTCTTCCCGGTCCTACGTATACAACTCCACGATTGTTTGCCATTGATCAACTGGACGAGATCCAGACATGACGCGCAGAAGCTTTGGCTGCAACTCCAGTGGAAGGTCGCCGATCTCGTCCAGCAGCAAGGTGCCGCGATTCGCCCGCTCGAACCGCCCGATGCTGCGCGTGATCGCTCCAGTGAAGGCGCCGCGCTCGTGACCGAACAGCTCGCTTTCCAGGGTCGCGGAATGGATTTCGGCATCAGGACGGAGCAAAATCACCAGTTCAATGGGAAAAACGCTGAGCCGATACAGGAGGTCGGCGTGCCGCCGCTGCGGAATCGCCCGGAGGATATCCGTTTGTTAGTCGATCATTTTGCAATGAAGTACGCCGTTCGCATGCGCAAGGGGATTACTGCGATTTCAGAGGAATTCATGGCGGCTCTTGTGCGCCATTCCTGGCCAGGCAACGTCCGGGAACTGCAAAACGTCCTTGAGCGTTCCGTGATTCTGTCGAGAGGCCCCGTGCTGAGCGGTTTACTGCCGGAATTGACCCAAATGAAATCGTCCGCGCCTGTAACGCTGGGAGAGGCGGAGCGCTCACACATCCTTCAGACCCTTCAGAAGACCGGGGGCGTGCTCGGCGGCCGGAATGGCGCGGCCACCCGCCTGGGCCTGCCGCGAACGACTTTGATCTCTAAGATGAAGCGGCTGGGTATCAATCACGGGTAACCCGGTGCGAATGGGGTCTGCCGAGCCCACCGGGCCTTTCGCGGGTTCCAGCTTCAATCCAAGCTGCTCGCGCAGGTGAGCGCAGGGACATCGCCATTCGCGGCGTGCCGGCTCGCTCCGGAGAAGCTGGCTCGGCAGCGGGGAAACAGCAATCGACTCCGTCAAACGGCTCGCGTCACAATAACACTCTTTGATGTCAGTGTTCGATGCACGGGACATTTATTGGCAATGTCAAGCAGCTGAGATCTCTGCTCTTCGGTCAATGATCCCGCAAGGTGAATGTCCCGCTCAAACCTATCGAGCATACCTTCTCTCGTCTCGCACTCGGCACAATCGATGGCGTGTATCTTCGAATGTCGCAGATTGACAATAACCTCCGCGAGCGGCCATCCTTTCCGCCGGGCGTACATCCCCAAGGTAATCGAAGTACAGGCACCCAAGGCGGCGAGCAGGAGATCGTAAGGCGTTGGGCCCGTGTCTTTGCCGCCTGCAGACACGGGTTCATCAGCCGACATGCGATGTGGACCCGCAAGAATCTCCTGTGCGAAGCCGGTAGCACTACCGCGGACGACTACACTTCTTATTTCACCTTGTGCGGTTATTCGGGCTGTCTCTTGATCTGCATCTCCCATGTAAACCTCCTGTAAAACCAATTTGTTAGCGACCTGAACGAGGCTCCCGTCGTTTCCAAAAGCCATTTGGAGATCTCTTATCCAGGGCGCCCGTCCGCCGGCAAGCTTGGGTGTCCGAGAGCCCTACACCGACCAGAAACCCTGACCATACGCTTGCGTCAATTCGAGTGCGAGTGAGATGGGAATCTCCTGTGCCCGGCCCTTCCGGTAGAGGTTTGCGTCGCCGACGGTTGTGCCTCCTCTGCCCCCTCAGCGTCAAGATTTCCCAACGCGAACGCTGCAGTTGCGACCACCATGACGGTGATCACGAATGGTAGGACCGGGGCATAGATGTGCGCATGAACCGAGAGCAGGCCTCCGGCGGTGGCGCCGGCGAACAACGAGGCGAGGACGCCTGTAAGCCGCCGCCTCTCTTTTGTTGTCGCGGGCCAGTTGGCGAGGTCGCCCGCAAGGAATATAATGGTTGCGGTCGCAGCAGTTGTAAACACACCGTCCACATGAAGCCTTCGAACTGCGGCGCTCTGCATCCCCATCGCAAAACCCCACGAGCCGAGGAGAACGGGGACGACGCCAACCGAAGGCCGGCCGTTACTTGCGAACCAAACGGACAGGAAGGCTGCATGCGCAATCAGCGATAGGCAGAGTGCGACCGTCACCCGTTGAGACCAAATCCCAGAGGCTTCAGAAGGCCTGACGATTCGCGTCGAGAGGTACACCCCCACCGTGAAGCCAAACACCGCGGCGAAGATGTTCGTCCAGTCGGGCCCAGCGGCGTGGGCGGCCCGCAGCCCGAGAAACGCGATATTCCCTGTCATGAAGGCCGAGAAGACCTTGCCCAGATCAAGAAAGCTGACCGCGTCGATAGCTCCCGACGAAACCGCCAGGGCGTTGAGCAGGATGTCGCGAATCCTGATTTTAAGTGCTTGATCGGGGGTACTTGTTATAAGTTTGTTGTGCATCACTCGAATCGCTCCTTACTGTCTTTAGCTATTTCCCATTGCTCAGACGCTCATCAGCCGGCGGCAAATTGCAGGGCAAGCGCACGCAGATCAGTGGAGCCCTTTGCCGTGCGGGGAAAGTTGGTCACTATGTAGATCCGTTCGGGAACTTCGAAAGCGCTGAGCTTGGTGCGGCAGTAGTCTCGCAGTTCACCCTGAGTCGCTTCCATTCCCGGACGCAGAATGACAGCAGCGTTGACATTCTCGCCGTAGATCGCGTCAGACTGGCCGAACGACGCCGCTTCGAGCACCTTCGGGTGAGACAAGAGGACCGCGTCGATGTCACCCGGTGAGATCTTTTCTCCGCCGCGGTTAATGATTTCCTTGAACCTCCCCGTCACAAAGAGGTAGCCGGCCGCGTCTCTGCTGCCGAGATCGCCACTGCGGAACCATCCATCGACAAAGCTCGCAGAGTTCGCTTGAGGATTGTTGAGATATCCGGTCGTAACCGTTGCGCCGCGAACCCAGATTTCCCCAACTCCGCCCGGCGCAGCGTCCGTCCCCTCTTCAGCGACAATTCGGATCTCGACTCCTGTGGGCAGGCCCACCGATGACACCTTGTTCGATCCATGGATGGGGAGTGGGTTGGACGACACCTGATGAGAAGTCTCGGTCGTCCCATAAGCGGAGATCATCGGGGTTCGGAACGCGGCGCTCGTCGCTATGGCGAGCTCTTCGTCAAGCGGCGCGCTGCAACTGCGGATGAACCGGAGCGGCACCGGAGAACCGCTTGGGTACTCGTGGGCAGCGCGGCTGAGGAGAATGCGGTGAATGGTGGGCACCGCCGTGTACCATGTCACTCCGAGGCGAACAACGTCTTCCCAAAACAAATGTGCCGAGAAAACGCCCGTGCTCGGGAGATACGCGCTACCGCCGCTCGCCAGAGTTGACAGTAGCCCCGCCACGAGCCCGTGGCCATGGAACAGAGGCATTACGATCAGCGTCGCGTCCCGCGGTGACAAATCGTACCCGGAGACGATGCCCCGGATTGATGCGGCAACATTGCCGTGAGTCAAGGGAACGAGCTTGGGCGCTGAGGTCGTCCCGGCGGTGAACATCAAGAGTGCAACGTCCTCACCGCCGATCAGGACGGTCGTGTTGGCAGCCGCGCCCGGTGCCGGGCTTTGGCCGCCGGTATTCTTAATCCTTACGTCATAGTCGCCGCCGGACGCCTCGATACTCATGATCCATCGGGCCGTGCTTCCGGCGATGGTACCGGCCAACTCCAGCTTGCTTGCCAGGTGTTTCGGTGCGAGCGCGGCATATGCGGAGAGTTTTGAGAGTCGCGTATTCAATTCGGCAGAAGTAAGCGCCGGGTTCAGCGGCGCGATACGGGCGCCCACAGACACAATAGCGAGAAGACTGACGACAAATTCAATCGTGTTGTCCGAGACCAGCGCGATCGTGGCGCCGCGGCTCACTCCGAGCCCAGAGAGTTGGATCATCGCCGACCGGACGAGAGCGTCAAGTTGGCCGTAGCTAATTACAGCTCCTCCATCTGAGGTCCCGACGGCAGTTCGATCGGGTCGCTCCTGAACGTGTCTTGTGAGCAACTCCGAGAGGTCGTTCAAGAGCGGTGCAGCGGTGTAAGCGGCAATGGTCGAGATGGCCGTCATGACGTCACCAGTGACACAAACTTCGCCTGAAACGCCGCAACACATTGAGCGAACATCATGGCAGTGCCTCTCACTTGCCTCCACCGCCGATCTGGGAGGTCGGGTTCAGACTCTGCAGATGGCCGCTCTCGGTCCCCGCGGTGGGATCGATGACGCAGTTGATGATCGCCGGCTTACCTGACGCAACTGCTTCTGCGAGAGCCTTGGTGAGGCCTTGCGGATCGGTCACATGATAGCCCGTGCCGCCGAAAGCCTCGATGAGTTTGTCATAGCGCGCGCTCCTCATGAGAATAGTTGGCGATGGATCGGCGCCCCCGCTACGGTTGACGTCGTCACCCCTGTAGATGCCACCGTTGTTGAAGACGACTGTGACGATCGGAAGCGAATAGCGGCAAATGGTCTCGATCTCCATGCCGCTGAACCCGAAGGCGCTATCGCCTTCGATGGCGACCACGGGCTTTCCGCTCGTCACCGCTGCGCCAATGGCATAACCCATACCGATACCCATCACGCCCCAAGTGCCGGAGTCGAGACGTTTGCGAGGCTCGTGCATATCGATAATGTCGCGGCCGAAGTCGAGCGTGTTGGCCCCTTCGTTGACGAGGTATATGTTTGGCTTGTCCGCGAGAAAATCGCGGACCGCCCGCAGTGCGCTCGAGAAGTTCATCGGGCTGGGGGTGGCGTTGAGAAGGGCCGCCATGCGCTCGATATTGTGATGTTTGCGTTCCGCGACGGTTTTGATCCACGCGGTTTGGGATTGGATCTGTCCGGGCTTGAGCATGGACAGGAACGCTGACATAGCGGACCCGATATCCGCAACGACAGGCGCCGCGATGGGCCGGTTGCTATCGATCTCCGTCGGCGAGATGTCGACCTGCACGATGCGCATAGTTGGGGACCAACGCGGGGCTTTGCCATGTGCAAGTAGCCAGTTCAGCCGGGCTCCAATCAGCATGACCACATCGGCCTCAGCCAGAACCAAAGAGCGCGCCGCAGCCGCGGATTGCGGATGGTTATCGGGCAGGAGCCCTTTGGCCATCGACATCGGCAGATAAGGAATACCCGTCTTCTCAATGAACAACCGAATGTCGGCGTCAGCCTGTGCGTAAGCCGCGCCTTTGCCGAGAATAATGAGTGGGCGCTGCGCGCTCGCCAGCAGGTCAAGGGCGCGCTCGATCGATTCCGGCGCGGGAATTTGCCGGGGCGCCGGATCCACAACCCGCACCAGCGACTCCACACCCGCATTTGCATCGAGTGCCGCGCCGAGCACTTCCGCGGTCATGTCCAAATAGACGCCACCCGGTCTTCCCGATACCGCGGCGCGTATCGCGCGTGCGATTCCAATGCCGATATCTTCGGGCTTGTTCACCCGGAAGGTTGCCTTGGTGTAAGGTTTCGCCGCATTCATCTGATCCAGTTCTTCGTAGTCGCCCTGTTGGAGATCGACAATTTCGCGGTCGCTCGATCCGCTCATCTGAATCATGGGAAAACCGTTGGTGGTGGCATTGGCGACCGCGACCAGGCCGTTCAGAAACCCTGGTGCGGAGACGGTCAGACAAATCCCCGGCTTCTGGGTCAGATAACCGGCGATCGCGGCTGCATTTCCAGCGGACTGTTCGTGCCGAAAGCCGATGAACCTTATTCCTTCGGCCTGCGCCAGTCGGGCTAGATCCGTAATCGGAATTCCGGCAACGCCATAAATCGTGTCGACTCCGTTGAGTTTCAGGGCATCGACTATGAGGTGAAATCCGTCGGTCATTGCCGGTTTCTTTCCGTTCGACGATTCCAGTTCGTTCGATGATTTCGGTTCGGTCGCAATCATGGAGTACCTCTCTTCTTAATGGGCTTTATTTCCCTCGCACTCGGCGAGGCGCTTGAGCAAGTTCCGCTTCTCGGTGAACGATTGAGTTTCGTCACGAATCACCGCCACGATACCTGTTACCGTGCCTTGCGGGCCATTCAGCAGGCCGACCGTAAATGCTATCGACAACGCTCGTCCGTCTTTATGCACGGCGGGAACCCGCAGCACGTCATGAGCGTAGCGGGTCTCCCCGCTCGCCATAGTTCTTTCGTAACCGGCCCAGTGGCGCTCCCGCAAACGCTCGGGAATAATGAGATCGAGCGAGTTGCCGAGGGCCTCAGCCTGAGTGAATCCGAAGAGGCGCTCGGCGGCGGGGTTCCATACCGTGATGGCACCGCTCGCATCAGCGACAACGACCGCGTCGCCGAGTGTTTCGACAAAGTGCTCGAAACTAACGGGTGTTTGCGTAGCGCTATTCATCACCTGCTCGCTAGGGCGGGTATGTTGTGCTCCGGATGGGTGTCCGCAGCCCCGTCCTTTAATAGAACCTTCTTCTCACGCAGCTTGGCGATCTGTTCGGGGCTATATCCCAATCCCGCCAACACCTCGCCAGTGTGCTCGCCCAGCAGCGGGGAGCTGGTAATCTCAGGAGTAAAGTTTGAGAACTTGATCGGGCTCCCCACGGTGAGATAGCTGCCGCGTTGCTTGTGCGGAACCTCGACGATCGTGCGGCTCGCGCGCAGCGCCGGGTCATACGCAATTTCCTTCATGCTCAACACGGGCGCGCATGGAACACCGTAGGGCCGTAATTTATCGATCGCCTCGTACTTGGTTTTGTCGGCAAGCCACTTCTCTATGTCCGCGAAGATCTCGAAGATATGCGGCTGGCGTGCGCGCGCCGTGGAATAGGCTGGGTCGCTGATCCACTCTGGCTTACCAATGGCCTGGCACGTCGGTCCCCAATCCTGCTCCTGGATCGTGAAATAGATATACGCGTTGGGATCGGTCTCCCACCCCTTGCACTTCAGCACCCAACCCGGTTGGCCTCCGCCGCCCGCGTTTCCGCCGCGAGGCACCACATCAGTAAAAGTGCCGTTGGGATACTGCGGATATTCTTCCAAGTAGCCGACCCGCTCCAACCGCAACTGGTCGCGCAGCTTCACGCGGCACAGGTTCAGCACGCAGTCCTGCATCGCGACCGAAATTTTCTGGCCTTTACCGGTCCTCTCACGGCCAATCAGAGCAGTCAGGATGCCGATCGCGAGGTGCATTCCGCTGTTGCTATCGCCCAGTGCCGCCGCGCTGACCAGCGGGGGACCGTCCCAGAAGCCGGTGGTGGAGGCGGCGCCGCCGGCGCACTGCGCCACGTTCTCGTAAACTTTCAGGTCCGAGTACGGCGACTGATCGTTGAAACCCTTCACCGACCCATAGATGAGCCTCGGGTTGAGTTCCTGAATGTGCTCCCAGGAGAACCCCATACGGTCCATTGCGCCAGGGGCGAAGTTCTCCACCAATACGTCGGCTTCTCGGATCAGTTGTTCCATGATCTTTTTGCCTTCGGGCGTTTTGGTGTCCACCGCGAGAGATTTCTTGTTGCTATTCAGTTGGGTGAAATATAGAGCGTCTACGCCAGGAATGTCACGCAGTTGCTGGCGCGTAATATCACCGCCGCTGAGGCGTTCTACTTTCAGCACGTCCGCGCCGAACCAGGCCATCAACTGCGTACAGGCTGGGCCCGCCTGCACACCTGTAAAGTCAATTACTTTAATTCCTTCGAGAGGTATGCTCATGATCACAGTCTCCTTATTCGTTTGCCGGTTTCCGCGCCACAAATCTATACAGGCTCCGAACTGCACGCCATCCTCTGAAGCATCTGCGATGCCAAACACAAAGCGATTGAGGCAAGAATCCAATTAACTCCATCGTTGTAGATGGCGCGGCACTGCCGACGCAATTCCCAGATCTAGAGATTCTGCCTCGACGGTCGTTTTGCACGGCGGCTAATGGACAGGGGACGGCGGTAGGTCGACACGAGCCAGTCCGCAAGTGTTCGCGGCAGCAGCCCGAAGGGAGCCCGCACAAACGGTAGATCGATTGCTTGGTTCCTGATGACAGTCCTGCGGAACTGTGGATGAAGCCGCCTTCTCGGCTGTCCTGAGGCAACTACCCGGAGGTTTTCTGAGACACCTGATCGCAACGTCGACAACAATTCGAATTATTCACACATCTCTGTTCGTGTTTTTCTATTATTTGACGATCGGCCTTCTTCTCGCAGTTTTGCCCGGTTTCATTCATCTTCATTTGGGCCTTTCCCCCTTTTGGGCCGGGGTGGCGATCAGTTCGCAATACCTGGCAACCCTTGCCACTCGCTCGAACGCCGGCCGAATGGCCGATGTCCTAGGTCCGCGTGTCACTGTTTTGGTCGGTCAGGCCGTTGGTTTGCTTAGTGGACTCTGTCTAATTGTTGCAGCGTCGCTCCAATCTAAAGCTGTTGCCTGTTTTGTGGTTCTTTTGATAAGTCGCCTGATCCTTGGCTGTGGCGAAAGCTGTGTGGCGACTGGTGCGATTACTTGGGGGCTGGGACGGGTCGACGCAACAGATGCCGCACAGGTGATCTCCTGGAGTGGAATAGCATCCTATGGCGCAATGGCAGCGGGGCCCCTTTTGGTATTTGGCTTGAAACCAGGTATGGGATTGAATCAATTGGTGCAGCCGCCTCGGGACTATCGGTGCTGAACCTGGCTTTCGCCCTCCCAGTAGCCGGGGTGCCGATACTGCGCGGCGCTCATCTGGCGTTTTCGAGGGTGCTCGGGAAAGTGTCGCTTCACGGGTTGGGACTGACTCTCGGCACGGTCGGATTTGCTGCGATTGCGACCTTTACGGGGTTGTACTATGCCAGCCGGCACTGGACTGACCCCGCGCTCGCGCTGATACTGTTCGGCACGTGTTTCATCGTCACTCGCCTGCTGTTCGCCGGCGCCGTTAATCGTTGGGACGGACTCCGAGTTGCCATGGTGTCATTCATCTTGGAGTCTGCCGGATTGTTCGTTTTGTGGTCGGCCACCACTCACGATGCGGCCCTTGCGGGGGCAGCTCTCAGCGGGTGTGGGTTCGCCCTGGTGTTTCCAGCACTCGGAGTCGAAGCTCTCAAAGTGGTTGCTGATCAGAATCACGGGGCGGCACTCGGGGTGTACACGGCATTCCTCGATCTGGCAATGGGGCTTACAGGCCCAATTGCGGGAGCTATTGTCGGGAAGTTCGGCTATTCGGCGATTTTCCTTTGTGGCTCAGGCGCTGCTGGCTGCGGGTTTGTGCTTACTCTTCTCCTCTATCGCTTAGGCCGTGCGCCGCATGCACGTCTCTCGCTGACGACGCTCGAGCGCGTCTGACGAGGCGTACCGTACTGCCCTCGTCAGGTGCATCGCCGAGGTGATGTCCACCGAACCCCAGCGCCGAGTTATTGACGTTGCGGACCAAACGGTCGCAACCGGCGTCTCTAGGCGCCCTTCAGCCGCAATCAATGGTCATGTTGTCCCTGACGGTCAGGTGGCCCTCTCCCCTGCGGAGAGAGCCGTGTGGATAGGCGAATCCTGCATTAATGCCAAATGCCGGCACGATTGCGCCCACAGCCCCGGTGTCCCCCGCGCGACATCGCTGTCCCTCTTGCGACTCGGCACGGCTCAAACCGACCTCAAACGCCGTCCGGAGGATGGCCCCCGTTGGCATGGTCAACAGTGCGGCGCGAGCCGCCGCGCGCCCAGGTCGTTCAGATTTTGTTGATCGGGTGTCTGCCAGTGCGCCACACGGCCGAAGTCGCACAGTTGAGTCCGGCGAAGGCGGGCTGTCGATCGTCACGGATAGAAACCCGCCGGCGCTCAGAACTTCGCCGCAGAAGAGTTCGTGAGGAGCATGTGACCGCTTGTTGTGTTGTTCTTGGAAGCGCTCGACACAGCTGTCGTCCAGCCGTCGCAAACGCCAACTAGCGGCCGGCTACATCGACCCACCGATTGTTCGCCCTATTCGCATTTGGCACTTGGCCGCACGATTGCATACTTCCGCGTAGGAGATGAATATGAACGCACACCGTACGATTGTTGGTTTCCTTGGAGCCATGCTTCTTACTGCGACGGCCGCAGTCGCACAGCAGGTAAAGACAGACTACGACCGAGACGCAGATTTCGGGCACTACAGAACGTATTCGTGGGAGAACGTCCAGACACAGGGCCAGCTATGGGTCGACCGGATCAAAGAAGTTGTTAATTCAGCCCTCGCCGCAAAAGGATGGAAGCAGGTGGACTCGGGCGGTGACGTGGCGGTCGTCGCCATTGAGGCCACCCAGAACCAACAAACTCTCAACACCTTCTACGACGGTTTTGGCGGCGGTTGGCGGTGGCGCGGGTTCGGGGGATTCGGAGACTCGACGACTACCGTCGACACTTATCGGGTCGGCACTCTGGTTGTCGACCTGTTCGATTCCAGCACGAAGAAGCTGATTTGGCGAGGGTCCGCTAGTGAAACGCTTTCGGACAAATCCGACAAAAACATCAAGACTCTCGACAAGGGGGTCGAGAAGATGTTCGACCGCTTTCCGCCCAGCCCGAAGAAATAGCGGGACAGAATCGCGTCTCGATTGAAAAAAGAGTCATTATGAAATGGTTTCAACAAGGCATGGCGCTATTCCTATCCTGGTGCTTGGTAGGCGTGTGTGCACGAGATGGATTCGCCTATCAGAACACCCCGCCGCCGCAGGCCGTGCAGCAGAGCCCGGACCAATTACAACAGCTCGTGGCGCCCATCGCGCTTTACCCCGACGCATTGATTGCGCAGATCCTGCCGGCTGCCGCATACCCGGATCAGATAATGGAGGCCGAGAGGTGGATGCAACAGCATAAAGACCTCACGGGTGACAGTCTGGCGAAAGAGGTCGACAAGCAATCATGGGATCCCGGTGTCAAAGCTCTGGCACAGTTCCCAGCGGTGCTCGCCAACATGAATCAGAATCTGGCCTGGACCTCGGAGCTGGGCGACGCTTACATCAATCAGCAACAGGAGCTGACGCAGGCGATTCAAACCATGCGACAGCGCGCTAAGCATGCCGGGAACTTGCAGACGACAGATCAGGAGAAGGTGAGAACGCACGGACAAGACATTTTCATTCAACCCACGTCGACCGAGGTGGTGTACGTACCGCAATACGATCCATGGCTCGTGTACGGATACCCACTGGCTGTCTTCCCGGGTTGGTATCCGTATCCGGGGCTCTTCCTGGGAGGTCCGGGAATTGCTTTCGGCCTTGGTTTCGGTGTCGGCTTCTTTGGCGGCTTCGGTTGGGGCTGGAGCCATTGGGGCTTCGATTGGCACAGCGGCGGCAGGGTGGTCTACAACCACAATGCGTATGTCTCCCATAGCCGGACGATCGTCAATCGCAACGGCTTTCATTCGAGCCGCGCCAACTTTGATCATTCCGCTGGCTTTCGCGGTTCCAGCGGCTCGCAGGCAATGTCCGGCGCACATTCCAGCGCGTTCAGCGGATTCAGTCATGGTGGTATTGCGACAAGAAATTCCTTTCGTGGGCAATCCAGCTTTGGCGGTTTCCACGGAGGCGGTTTTGGTGGCGGCTTTCACGGCGGCGGAGGCCGGCGATAGAACTTAGGAAACTCAGGAGGTGATGAAGATGAAACAAGCAATGATGATTCCGTTCGCAATACTCGCGATTTCCATAGGGACTGGCGCCGCCATGGCTCAACCATCCGATCAGCCGGCATTTCCGTCGGCCGCCGACGCTGGCCAGAGTCTCTTCCAAGCGGTGCAGGACAACAACGAAGAAGCCATAAATAAAGTCTTGGGTGGATCGACCGATCTCAATTCTTCGCACGACGACAGCCAGGATAAGGCCGACCGTGAAGTCTTCGTCCAAAAATATCAGGAGATGCACCGCCTGCACCGTGAGCGTGATGGATCGGTGACCCTCTACATTGGAGCCGAGAACTGGCCGTTCCCGATCCCGATTGTCGAGGAGAATGGGGCTTGGCGCTTCGACGCGGACGCCGGTCTGCAGGAGGTTCGGTTCCGGCGAATCGGCGAGAACGAGTTCACAGCAATTTCGATTTGCCACGAATTTGCCTCCCAAAGGCGCGATCGCACAGACGCCGCGAATCTCGCGGCATTGCATGGTTACTACTTCCGCGTGTTGCCGCCGCAGAAGACCAACGCTACTGTCGGATTCGCCGTGGTCGCTTACCCGGCGGAATATCGGTCGTCTGGCGTGATGACATTCGTCGTCACGGAGAAGGGCGAGGTGTACGAAAAGGACCTCGGCGACACCACTGCGGCGCTCGCAGGTGCAATGACATCGTTTCACAAAGACGCTACGTGGCGCGCTGCCGTCAGATAGAAAAGAAACTCACGCATTCACTCTTAGATGGATCTCAAACTGTCGACTGATCCACAGGGGACCAGGAGTCACGATCCTGGAAGCACGAACCTGTGGATCGGCGGGTGGATTGCTCTTGACATGTGAGTTGAACGGAAAGGACTAAGCGATCATGAACAACAAAAGCGAAACTGTCAAATTTGACGATCGGGCAGAGCAGGAACTCGGACTCAGCCGCGATGGAGTTGCGGAGATCTCGCGCGCACTCCGTGAACTGCTGGCAGACGTCTTCGCGCTCTACCTAAAAACCAAAAACTTCCACTGGCACATGAGCGGACGCCACTTTCGCGATTATCATCTATTGCTGGACGAGCAGGGCGACCAACTCTTCGCTATGACTGACGAAATAGCCGAGCGGGCGCGGAAGATTGGCGGAACCACTCTACATTCCATCAGCGATATATCCCGGCATCAGCGGCTGGCGGACAACAACAATGACGTCGTCAGCCCGGACGATATGCTCGGCGAGTTGCTTGCAGACAGCCGGCGTCTGACGGGATTTCTGCGCCTAGCTCACGAGACTTGCGGGCGTTTTAAGGACGTCGCCAGCACCAGCATGATCGAAGTATGGATCGATCAGACCGAGCGAAGAACGTGGTTCCTCGCGGAGATCGTCGGGCGCATGTAGTCATCGCCGATGGCTGTGAAAATCAGGCGCTGGCGTCGTCCCTTTCCGGGGCGCGCCAGCGCCACTCTGGGTATGACATGGGCTCGAGCGTGTCATCTGTCGTCCCTCCTCTGAGAATTGACTGCCTGAAGGATCGGATTGCCTGTCCCACATGCGAGCCGGTCCGGCCTCTCGATGTGCCCCACCCCGACGGGCGGTTCATCCTTTTCGATCCCATCGTGAATTTCACTCGCACTTTCCTGGAGGTGTTTTCCTCGGCCCCGGAACTCCGCCGACTGGGGGTCACTCAGGTCGACATATGGACGCGGCCGGCTCGGGAAGTGTTAGAAACTCAGGCTCGATTATGTAACAAGCCGTGGCATCAGAGTTGCTGTTCTTACGATCGATATGAGCACTACCTTGGCAAACACTTTCAGGGAACATCGGCGACGCAAACGAAGGGGTGTCCAACGCATTCTTCTTTTGAGCGCTGTTCTCCTCGGCAACGCTATCGCTCAACCGGCTGCGACTCCCCCTGCCGGCCCCTCCCAACCAGACGCTCCTGGGGCATCTCATGCAGCCTCGGACCTACGCGTATCGGGACCTAATCCCGATGGGTGGCTATACCCCATCACCAGACTAAACGAGTCTCTTCCCCGTTGGCTCCAATTCGGCGGACAGTTTCGCGATCGAGTTGAAAGCCAGGACGGACTCGGCTACGCCCCCATCAACGACGTGTACGATTTGACTCAGCTCCGTGTGGGAGTTTACGTCCAGCCCACGAGTTGGCTCGAGTTAGTCGGAGTAACACAGGATTCGCGGGTCTTTTTCAATCACCACGTAGCTACCGCGCTGCCCTATCAAAACATCTGGGATATTCGGGAGGCTTACGTGGAGCTTGGCGGTTCGTCCGAAGGCTGGATCGATTTCGTCGCCGGCCGCCAGATGTTCAGTTTTGGCGACGAGCGAGTCATCGGACCTTCCGACTGGCTCAACATGGGGCGGACGTTTGACACGGTCAGAGTCGATCTCCACCACCCAGGTGTCAACGTCAGCATCTTCGCGGCATCGGTGATTAACGCCATCGACGGCCAGATCGACCACCATATTGAAGGGAACAATATCTATGGAATTTACAGCGGCTTTTCCCACCTGATTCCGCACGCCACAGTAGAGCCCTATTTGTTATGGCGGGTCGCTCCGGGCAACGTGGTCCTGCCCGAGACTGCGGGCCACGGGCATCTAAACGAAGTCACTGGAGGCGCACGCCTGGTCGGCACGCTACATGGCGACTTCGATTACGATGTCGAAATGAACACACAGACCGGCTCGCTGGGGCATTATTCCATCGATGCCTGGGCCGGGCACTGGAACGCGGGCCACACCTTTAACAATTCGCACACCCACCCTAGAGTGTTTGCGGAGTACAACTACGCCTCGGGCAGCAAGAACCCAAACGGGAACACCTGGGGCACTCACGACCAGATCTATCCTTCCGGTCACGACAAGATGGACTTCGCCGATCAGTTCGGCTGGAGGAACATCCAGGACATTCGCGCCGGCGTTAACGAAAAGGCCGGGGACAAGTGGACGTTCACAGAGATCTTTGACGATGTCTGGCTGGCGACGAAAAACGATGCGGTGTATGCATCGAGTGGCGCTATGTCCATAGCTGCGCACCCGGGAGCTACAAGTAGCCATCTCGGCACGGAACTCGACTTGATCGCGGAATATAAGCAGAGCCGCCACGTAAGCTATGGTTTCGGGTTTTGTCGCTTATTTACTGGCCGGTACTTGAAGGACGCTACGCCCGGCAAGGCTTACAATTACCCGTTCACTTATGTAACGTATGTGTTTTGACGGAGTTCGGAAATGGGCGGAAGGCGCCTGTGAGAGACAGGCCGCTTCGGGTGAGAGGAGACACTATGTCTGAGATTGATAACGACGAGAAGAAGGTAAGCAGGCGAGACATCTTTGGACTAGGCTCCGTGGCTGTCGCAGCCGCGACGCTGATTATGGCCGGTGAGAAAACGGCGGAGGCGCAGCCCCAAGCTAGCCACACTGCGCCGAACGAGAGCAATCCCGGGCCGCAGAATCGCCCTCTCGCAGCGGAGAATCCGGATTCGGAGTGGTCTCCGTCCACCGATAGTGGCACCGTAAAACCGTTCAAGTATCCCTTCGCCCTGGCCCGCAAGCGCGTGCTAAGCGGCGGCTGGACACGCCAGGTTACGGTACGCGAATTGGCGATTGCGACAACCCTCGCGGGCGTCGAAATGCGGCTCGCGGCGGGCGGAGTCCGCGAACTCCACTGGCACGTGGAAGCCGAATGGGCCATCATGCTAAATGGCAGCGCGCGGATCACCGCCGTGGATCAGGACGGCAAGAGCTTTGTGGGCGACGTGGGCGAAGGAGACCTGTGGCTGTTCCCGCCCGGAGTACCACACTCCATCCAGGGGCTGGGTCCGGATGGCTGCCGCTTTCTGCTGGTATTTGACGACGGAAACTTCGACGAGTTCCACACATTCCTGATTACCGATTGGCTCGCGCATACTCCCAGGGAAGTCCTTGCGAAGAATTTCAGCGTATCCGAATCGACCTTCGATGCGGTTCCCAAGAAGGAGCTGTTCATCTTTCAAGCAGCTCTCCCGGGCGACCTGCACGGGGAAGAGACTGAGGCGGTGAAGGGAACCGGGACCGTGCCCAAGCGTTTCGACTTCAAGGCCAGCGCGATGAAGCCCACCAAGGTGACGCGCGGCGGGGAAGTGAAAATCATCGATTCAAAGACTTTTCCAGTGACCCCGATTTCCGCCGCCATCGTCACTCTCAAGCCGGGGGGCCTGCGTGAATTGCACTGGCATCCCAACGCGGACGAGTGGCAATACTACATCGCCGGAAAGGGGCGCATGACTGTTTTCGTTGGGGCGACGACGGCGCGCACCATGGATTTCGAAGAGGGGGATGTCGGATACGTGCCGATTTCCAACCCGCATTACGTCGAGAACACCGGCGACTCCGATCTGGTGTTTATCGAGATGTTCAGGACCAGTGAATACCAGGACATCTCGCTTGCGGAGTGGATGGCGCATACGCCGCACCTGCTGGTGAATCAGCATCTCGGAGTGACGACGTCTATGCTCGAGAGCATTCCCAAACAGGAGACGGTCGTCACGCCGCTTTAGAGCGCGAGTGTGATTTCAGGCGCGGAGTGCTGGCGGAACCGGCCTGACTTCTTGCCGCACGTCGGCCCGACGACAGGAGGCGACCTCCTGTGGACAGACTCTGTCCGAACCGGCCGGAGGCAAATACCTTATTCCTGGCATTCCAGTTGCAACCCCAATTGGTGAGCTATGCAGAGTATTTTTGAGAACGGACATGGGATCGGCGTTGTCCGACCCGAAACATTCGGCCAAGATACCGCGCAAACGCCCGGATCGCACAGGGTTGCCGCCATCACTCGCGAGCACGGGACTCCGTCGTCGATGTGGGGAGGAGTGCTCACCGTCGCGGCTGGGGGGCAGACGGCGATTCATCATCACGGGAAGCAGGACGCCGTCGTCTACGTGTTGGCTGGCACATGCCTGATCCGTTGGGGGCGCCACGGGGAATTCTCGGCGACGGCTCGAGCGGGAGATTTCGTACACGTTCCAGCCAGAAGCACCCGCCAACCTATCGTCGTCAATTTGCCGGATGAATATTGGCCTGGCGGACGGGCGAACGGGAAAAACTACCGTACGGCTCGTCACCTGGAGGATTCTTCATATGTCTGACCATTCGAATCTGAGGGTTCTCGGGAACACACCGAAGGCGGTTTCCAGACGCCGATTCATCCAGGGGGTCATCGGCGGCGGCGTTGCCGTCTGCGCATCCAGTTACCTGTTCCGCGGCTCCACCGTCCACGGCATCGGCGGGTCCGGCGAACGGCTCATCAGCCTGAACGTCAACGGGCAAGTTCGCCGTGCCGATGTAATGAAGCAAGAAACGCTGGCGTGGACCCTGCGCTACAAGTTGGGACTAACCGGAACAAAGCTGGGTTGCGACCGAGCCGAATGCGGGGCCTGCACGGTGTTGATAGATGACGTGCCGCATTACTCCTGCTCGGCGCTCACACACACGGTGCGGGGCCGGAACGTGGTGACGATCGAAGGACTCGCAAGCCAGGACGGAACCCTGCATCCCGTTCAGCAGGGCGTAATCGACGAGCAGGGATTCCAGTGCGCGTTTTGTATGTCCGGATTCATCATGGCCACAGTGGGGTTCCTCAAAACACATCCGAACCCTACCAGGTTGGAGCTGGCGCACGGCATTTCGGGGAACCTGTGCCGATGCCAGGACTACGACAAGATCCTCACTGCGATGTTGCGCGGCGCGGAGAATATGAGGAGCGTGAACCATGCCTGAAGCTACCAACGAGCGTGTATACGGGCTTCAATATAAGCTGATCGGCAAGAACTACGTGACGGCCGATCTCTTAGCCAAGGTCACAGGTAAGTCAAGATACGCGGAAGATTTTCGCGCCGAAGGCATGCTGTTCTGCAAGCTGTTGCTCAGTCCGCTGCCGCATGCCCGGGTGAAGCATATCGATGCCCGCGAAGCTTTGGCGATGCCCGGTGTGAAGGCGATCCTTACGGCGGACGATCTTCCGGCGCCGGCCGACACACTCACCGACAACGGTACGGTGATCAAGGCAAGCAAGTGGGGCGAACGAGGGCTGACCATGGAGCCGGTTTACCAGGGTGAGCCGATTCTCGCGGTGGCAGCCGTGGACGAATTGACCGCGGCCGAAGCGATCGAACGAATCCAGATCGATTTCGAACCACTTCCATTCGTGGTCGATCCCCTCGATTCGCTGCGTCCGGGCGGCCCGAACCCACGAACGGACGGCAACATCTGGACCACGCCGCCAGGCACTACTGGGCCCGCAGTGAAGGAGCTGAAGTGGACTGAGGCGGACTTCGCCGAAGCCAAAGACGGCCGTCTGCCGATGGGCAAGACGCCCGACGAATGGTCATATGGCGACCTCGACGCAGGCTTCTCGAGTGCCGCTCTGGTGCTGGACGAAACTTTTGTCACGCCAGACGTGAGCCATCAGACCCTTGAAACACGCAGTGCCATGGCTTATTGGCAAAATGGCAAAGTCTACATCCACAGCGGGACCCAGAGCACCGGGCAAACCCGGCCCGCGATCGCACGATGGCTGAATACGGACGCGGAGAAGGTCGTCTTCATCAGCGAGTACACCGGCGGCGGATTCGGCAGCAAGATCACCGGCGGCGTCACCATGATTATTCCAGCGCTGCTGTCGAAGAAGGCCAATGCCCCCGTGATGATGCGGATCAGCCGCGAGGAGGAGACCTTCATCGGACGCGCTCGGCCCGGCTTTCAGGGGCGAATGAAGGTGGGCTTCTCCAAAGAAGGACGTATCCTCGCTCTCGACATGTTCGTGATCTCGGACAACGGTCCTTACGACGCGCAAGGCGACTCTCCGACATCGGGACGTATGGTCTCGCTTCTGTATCAGCCGCAGGCCATGCGCTGGCGCGGCGTGACCGTGTTGACCAACACCCCGCCGCGCAGCGCGCAGAGCTCGCCTGGTGGGCTGCAAGGCATTTCGATCATTGAGCCGATCATCGCCAAGGCCGCTCGAAAGCTAGGGCTGGACCAGGTGGCGATCCGTTACATCAACTGCCCCGAAGGCAAAGCGCAATACGGGCCGCTGGTACAGGGCCAAATGCAGCACGCCACCAGCGCATTTCTCAAGGACGCGCTGCAACGCGGCGCCGAGAGATTCAACTGGCAGGGAAGGGTGGCCCGGAGTCCCAAACGAATTGGATCCAAGGTCCGCGGCGTCGGTGTGGCGCTGAGTTGCTACGTTGGCGGCACCATCGGCTTTGACGGACTCCTCGTGATCACACCCGAAGGCAGGGTGCGATTCCAGTCCGGAATCGGAAACCTGGGAACGGAATCGGTGATCGACGTCCACCGTGCGGCCGCAGAAGTACTCGGCGTCCCGTGGGAGAAATGCGACGTGGTGTGGGGCGACACGTCGAAGCATCTTCCGTTCACGTGCGTGTCCGGCGGCAGCCAGACTACCCATGCGATGACCCGAGCCGCTCACGCCGTGGCGATGGATGCCAGGCAGAAACTCCAGGAGATCGCCGCGAAGAGCCTGGGGGGCAGACCGGAGGACTACACGGTCGTGAACGAGCGAGTCTTCCGCCAGGGCTCCGCCGGTATGACTCTGGCGCAGGCAGCGCGCCGCGCGATCGAACTCGGCGGCAAATACGATGGCCATGAAGCGCCGGCCGATGTCAACAAGGTGACCAAGGCGTCCATAGCGTCGCTGGCCGGACAGGGATTGGTAGCGGCCGCGAAGGACAATTACCCGCGCGACGGCATGACACATTCCTACGTGGCAAGCTTCGCCGAAATCGAAGTTGATGTTGAAACCGGCAAGTATTACGTCGTGGACTTCCTGGCGTACGCCGACGTGGGCACGGTGATCCATCCGCGCGCGCTTGGCGGGCAGGTGCTGGGGCGCTCGATCCTCGGCATCGGCCACGCCATCGGCCAGAAGTGGGTCTTCGACCCACATTACGGAGTGATGGTCTCTAAGCGGTTCCACCATAATAAGCCGCCGACGATACTAGATGTACCGGTGAACATGCAATGGGAGGCCTTGGATATTCCGGACCCGGAGACTCCCGTGGGCGCCCGCGGTATCGGCGAACCTCCTGTGGGAGGCGGGTGCGCCTCTGTCTTAAACGCGCTCTCGGACGCCCTGGGCGATGAGATCTTTCGGCGCGCGCCGGTTAATGCCGACACGATTTTGACTTCGTTGGAAGCTGGGCGCCCGGTGCAACATCCCCTGATGGCGCACATCTAATGCGAGAGGACTTATGTCGGTAATACGAGACGTCATGCCCGCGTTCGACCTGCTTCAGCCGACTTCCGCCGCCGATGCACAGCATCTTCTCCAACAGCATGGAGAGGACGCCTGGATTATGGCCGGCGGGCTCGATAGCTTCGACTGGCTCAAGGACCGCATCAAGCGGCCGAAAGTGCTGGTTGACCTCAGCGGTATCGCGGAACTCAGGGGCATTCGCACGACAGACGGCGGCATCGAGATCGGGGCGCTGACTACGCTTACAGAGATCGTGAACCACCCCGTCATCAGGGAGCAGTACGGTCTGTTGGCAGAGGCCGGCGAATTAATCGCCTCACCACAGATCCGGAACCAGGGCACAATCGGCGGCAACGTGTCGCAGGACACGCGCTGCTGGTATTACCGCTCCGGCTGGCCGTGCTACCGTGCGGGCGGAAATATTTGTTATGCCGACACGCCCACCGGCCGGAACCGAGAGCACGCCATCCTTCACGCGGAGCGATGCGTAGCGGTGAACCCCTCCGATTCGGCTCCGGCGTTGATTGCCCTGGATGCCAAGTTTGTGATTCAAACGTCCAAGGGAGAACGGATCGTCGACGCCGAAGACTACTTCATCGGGCCCGACATCGACATCACGCGCCTGCACATACTGAAGCCCGGCGACCTCCTGACCGCCATTCGCGTCCCGTCCACGTGGGCGCGCGCGCGATTCTATTTCGAAAAAGTGCGCGACCGGAACGTGTGGGACTTTCCTTTGATGAACGTGGCCTCGGCGATGCACGTTTCCGGCGACACCATCGAGGGCATCCGTCTTGCCGTGAACGGCGCCGCCGCTCGTCCTTTGCGATTGAAGGCGGTGGAAGATGCCGTGCGCGGAAAGGCCGCGACGCCGGCAACGGGCGAAATGGCCGGGAAACTAGCCGTCCAGGGAGCCGTCCCGTTACAGTTCAACGCCTATAAGATCCCCTTGATGAGAAACCTTGTGAAACGGGCGATTGGGGGAGTGGAGGAAGCAAAATGGGCATCCTGAAGCGGATTACAGAATGGGCCACGAGTCCCTGGGGGCAGAGCGTTCCCATCCACGTGGCGTGGTTCCTGATTTGGGTGGCCGGGATCGCGGGCCTGCTATTCCTCATGGTGCACGCCACTTATGTACGATATTTCGCCCGCGCAGAGGAATTTGCTGCCAGCGATGCTCCGGTGCCCGCGGCTGAACTGCCCGCTCGAATTCCCAGACATTCGCTGGCCGCGCGATCGTTTCACTGGATTATGGCTGCCGCGATGTTCACCCTGCTCTTTACGGCATTTTTGCCCAAGCTCGGTGTGCAGTTCAATTGGGTCACTTATCATTGGATCGCCGGCACCGTACTGGCGGTATCGATTATCTTTCATGTGATTCATGCCTCATTCTGGCTGGACTTCTGGGCGATCTGGCCGGATAGAGAAGACTTGGTGGATGCGTGGAGAAGAGTGCAGCGATTCATGGGCCACCCGGCGCCGCCGCCGCGGAAGTTCGCAAAGTATCCGTTAGAGAACAAGCTGTATCACGGCGCGATTATCGCTACCGGATTGTCGGCAATCGGCACCGGTGTGTTTATGATGTTTCGGGTCCGCACCATCTTCTTCCCTCGCAATCCGTATCTGTTCAGCGACATGACATGGGGCCTGATGTACGTGCTCCACGGGCTGGCCGGCATGGGACTCATCGCGCTGGTGATGGTGCACGTGTACTTCGCGATTCGGCCGGAAAAACTGGACATCACGAAGTCGATGGTTTTTGGCACGATGAGGCGAGAGTTCTATCTGAAGCACTACGACCCGCAGCGGTGGGCGTTGGAAGTACAGCGGTCGGGCTCGATCCGGGCTGACAGGGAGAAATGATTTATGGCCGCAGAAATCCTGGAGCGCTTTGAGGTTATCGAGGAATGCTACGAGTTCATGCTGGCATATGCCGCGCAGGGTCTCGCAAGCGACAAGGGCAGCGAGTCTGGCAGACAGATCAGGGAGTTCCTGAATCGCGCAGTCAACGTTCTTATCGGGCTGCCGGACCACTGTGCGGAGGCGATGGCGCACGACCGGCCGTCATTTCTGGCTGTGTTGGAGCGGGACGCGAGCGATTCGTTGGCAGCCTTGGAACTCGTGCTGGCGCAGCCCTCGATCAGTTCGCAGTTGATCGACAACCTGAACGCTTCGGTGCACCTGCGTGCGCTGCTCACTGACGTGTTTCTGCTTGGCGAGGTTTTGAGGACGCAACCAGTGGTTGCACGGTCGGCCGGCTCCTAGTGCTCGGGAGAGCGATATGACGTTCGATGCCGTGAGAAGACAATTCCTTAAAGTAGTTACCGGCGCTTCGGTGCTCGCCAGGGTATCGTGGTTTGCAAAAGGAGCGGAATCGATGGGAGACGTTCCCCGCCGTAGACTCGGCCACACAGAGGAAATGGTCTCGATGATAGGCCTGGGCGGATACCATCTTGTCCGGCCAGACCTCGAAGAGGCGGAGAGTATTCGCATCGTGCGCGCGGCCATCGATCAAGGAGTTAACTTCCTCGACAACTGCTGGGACTACAACGGCGGGCAGAGCGAGCTTCGCATGGGCAAGGCGCTGCGCGACGGCTATCGCCAACGCGCATTCCTGATGACCAAAATCGACGGCCGCGATAAGAAGACCGCTACGCAACAAATTGAAGAATCGCTGCGCCGGCTCGAGACCGGCCACATCGATCTTCTGCAGTTCCACGAGGTTATCCGCATGGACGATCCGGACCGCATCTTCGCGGCCGGCGGCGCGATGGAAGCGGTGCTCGAGGCTAAGAAGGCGGGGAAAATCCGCTATATCGGCTTTACGGGTCACAAGAGTCCCGCTGTGCATTTGAAGATGCTGGCGATCGCGGACAGTCATCAGTTCCGATTCGATACGGTGCAGATGCCGTTGAACGTAATGGATGCGCATTACGACAGCTTCGAGAAGAACGTGTTACCTGTGTTGGTGAAGAACGATATCGGCGTGCTTGGAATGAAGCCGATGGGTGACCACATCATCCTTGATAGCAAGACCGCCTCCCCAGTCGAATGCCTGCACTATGCCATGGACCTTCCAACCAGCGTGGTGATCACTGGTTGCGACTCGATGCGGATCCTCGACCAGGCGGTGAGCGCAGCACGGAGCTTCCGGCCCATGAAGCGCGCCGAAGTCGAAGCCCTTCTGGCGAAGACCGCGCAGGCCGCGCAAGCCGGCAGGTATGAGCAGTACAAGACGACTCATACGTTTGATGGCACATACCAGAACCCTCACTGGTTAGGCTGAGAGCACGTCCCTTCGTCAGGCGGCGTCGTCATGACGTCATGCTTCTTATAAGCTCGGCCACAAACTCCTGAGAAATCGACTCCGGGACCTGGCAGTCTGCTTGCACTCTATTCCAGCAAGAGAGATTCACGATGCGACAAGGAGCACTGTACATTGCCGGAGCTATCGCCGTACTTGGCGCCGCACTGGCGCTGCGTTCGGAACCCTGGTCCCCGGCCGGAACAAATATCCCGGCCGCCGCCCAGAGAGAGATTGAGTCGGTTGAGAAAGAGATCAATCAGGTTGAGTCCGAGACTCTGGCGAGAGTGCAACATGAGCGTCCCGACGCCTCGCAACAGGTCCTTCTGCTCGGCAAGCTGCTCTTTTACGACCGGCAGTTGTCTGTCGGGAGGAACGAAGCTTGCGCCTTCTGTCATATGCCCGAAGCGGGATTCGCCGGACCGGCGAGCGAACTCAATCGGACCACCGCCGCCTATCCGGGATCGGTGCGTTCTCGCTTCAACGGGCGCATACCACAGACCCATGGGTACGCCAGTTTCTCGCCGGTGCTGCACTACAATGCGCTCCAGGGCGACCTGGTGGGCGGAGCCTTCTGGGACATGCGCGCTACCGGTTTGCGGCTCAATAGTCCGCTCGCGGAGCAGGCGCAAGGGCCGCCTCTCGATCCGAATGAGATGGCTCTTATTGACGCGGCCTGCGTGGTATATCGCGCATCCGCGCGACCGTATCGGCCCATGGCGGAGCGCTTGTGGGGCGCCCAAGCGTTCGCCATCCGATGGCCGGCGGACATTAAAGAGACTTGTGACCGGCCTGGCCCAGCGCCGAAGGCGGATCCACTGCCCGTGCATCTGACGCCGGTGGACCGAGGCATCGCGCAAGCTACGTACGACAAAATCGCGGAGGCCATCGCTGCGTACGAAGGATCCAGTGAGGTGAATTCGTTTTCCTCGCAGTACGACTATGTCATGGCGGGCAAGGCGAAGTTCACTCCAGACGAAGACGCCGGTTACCAGTTGTTCCGCGGCGGCGCGACGCACTGCAACGAATGTCATCGCGACGGAGGTCCTGGCGAGGAGCCTTTGTTTACCGATTTCACAGCTTCCAACCTGGGCCTGCCACCGAACCATGCGATGCCGTATTACAAAGAGAACCAGCCTGACGGCTCCGGATTTGCGGCCAACCCGCTCGGCCCCAGCTTTCTCGATGCCGGCGTGGGCGGATTTCTCGAAGGCCCGGAGAATCCGGATCGGGAGTGGACGCCGAGGGCGAGATCCTTCATAGGCAAACATAAGACACCCACCTTGCGAAACGTCGATAAGCGGCCGCGCCCGGATTTCGTCAAGGCCTACATGCACAACGGTTATCTGAAATCGCTCGAGGAAGTGGTGCACTTCTATAACACTCGCGACGTCTTGCCGCGCTGCCAGGCCGGCGACCCCGGGGAGAGGGTGACCTGTTGGCCGGCGCCCGAACATCCCGAGACTATGAATCGAAGGCAATTGGGCAACCTTGGACTTACCAGCCAACAAGAAGATCAGATTGTCGCTTTCCTGAAGACATTGACCGACGGCTATACGCCGACCGGAAAATAGAGAGGTCTGTTATGACTACACAAAATCGATCGATCATAGCTGTCGCCGGCGTGCTGATGCAGGTCGCCTTTGGCGCCGTGTACGCGTGGAGCGTCTTCCGCATTCCGTTGTCCCATGCTCACGGCTGGACCATTGCCGAAGTCACGGCTGCGTTTGAGATCGCTATTTTCGTCGTTGGCTTGGCGGCGTTCGCCGGCGGGCTCTGGATGAAACGGAGTGGACCGCGCCCAGTCGGGATCGCTGCCGCGATTCTCTATGGACTGGGCACAATGCTGACCGGCACGTCGCACGGTTTGACTACGCTGTACTTGACATACGGTGTGATCGGCGGCGCGGGGCTTGGCTTGGGATACATCGTGCCTATTGCCACCCTGGTTCGATGGTTTCCGGACAAGCGAGGCATGATTACGGGCCTGGCAGTCGCCGGCTTCGGAGCGGGCGCACTGGTGACCGCGCCGGCGGCGAATTCGCTGATCGCTTCGGTGGGAGTCGGCCGCACGTTTGGAGTTCTGGGGCTGGCGTACCTGGTGGTTGTCTTTGCGTGTGCGCTGGTCATGCGGAATCCGCCCGAAGGCTACGCGCCTGCGGGATACCGCGCCTCGGCCCGCCAGCCCGGCGCAGCGGCTTCGCAGGATTTCACACTCCGGCAAGCGCTCGGAACCTGGCAATGGTACGCGCTGTGGCTTACCTTGTTCCTGAACACGACAGCCGGAATCGCGATCATTTCGCAGGCGTCTCCCATGGCGCAGGAGATCTCGGGCGTATCGGCTGCGACTGCTGCGGGGATGGTGGGGCTTATCTCGATCGCCAACGGCTCAGGACGTTTTCTCTGGGCCTGGTTCTCGGATGCGGTAGGCCGGCGGACGGTGTTTCTGATGATGTTCCTGCTGCAGTCCGCGGCATTTCTACTGCTCTCGCAGGTTCATCAGTTCGCCCTGCTCTCATTGTTGGCGTTTCTCATCTTGCTTTGCTACGGCGGTGGATTCGGCACCATGCCGGCATTCGCCACCGACTACTTTGGAGCGGCGCAAATCGGATCGATCTACGGCCTGATGCTCACGGCCTGGGGGTGCGCCGCGGTATTTGGTCCGAGTCTGGTGGCAGGAATTCGCCAGGCTACTGGCCATTATCAGGGCGCGATGCGTTGGCTCGCCCTGGCAACGCTCGTGAGCGCGGTAGTCCCACTGTTCCTGCGGCCGCCGCGGGAGCGTCATTCGCGGGATTTCAGCGTCCAAGGCGTGGGCGCTGCTCCGCCGGTCAGGACATAAGTGGGTGAGGATAGGCGTCGGGTTCCTGTTCGACGGACCGGTGCAGGCACTGGAAGTCCTTTTCGACCAGAAGCTGAACGCCGGTGTGCGAGCGGACCTCGATGCCAACCCGGTCGCTCTCCACCCAGTCCGTCATCTGATGCATCGGGATCGTCACCCGGATTGCGCGTCCATCGAAAGTCGCGGACATCGTCTCCGTTATTGGCGAGCCCTCCAGAACATAGCGAAGCGAGCGGCCCGGCGCGAACTCAATGACCGATTCCACAAGCCCGCGGTTGCGGACGAGAGCGACTTCCTTCTGCGAGAGCCGGAGCCGTAGAGAATTTCCCTGAATGCGAAGTTTCATAGAAGACCCACAATCCGATGACTTCCCGTGTACACATTGAATCGCCCGTTGCGGAGGAAACCAATCAGCGTCATGCCCGACCGTTCCGCCGTGGCGACCGCCAGGCTGGAAGGCGCGCCCACGGCGGCCATCACGGGAATGCCCGCCATCAGCGCCTTCTGCACGAGTTCGAAGCTGGCGCGGCCGCTTACCAACAGAAGCGACGTGCTCATCGGCATGCGCCGCTCCAGCAGTGCCGCTCCCACCAGCTTGTCTACGGCATTGTGCCGCCCGACATCCTCGCGCAGGCACTCCAATTTGCCGCGGAGATCGAAACGCGCCGCAGCGTGTAGTCCCCCGGTGCTTTCGAAGATACTTTGAGCCCTCCTGAGCGCGTCCGGCAGCCCATGGATGATTTCCGGCGAGAGCCGGATGTCGTCCGGGGGCAGAATGGGGCACGTATTCGCTTCCAGATCCTGCAAGGACGCCTTTCCGCAGACGCCGCACGCGGACGTCATCACAAAGTTACGCTGCGCCTGCACCGGCTCCCGCGGCTCTCCGTCCAACTCCACCACTACGATATCCGCGCTACCGTCGCTTGGGCGACCCAGCCGCCGAATCTGGGAAATGTCCTGGAGCACCCCTTCCGAATGCAGGAAGCCCGCCGCCAGCTCGAAGTCGTTCCCGGGAGTTCGCATGGTGATGGTGAGGCTGCGATTTCCCAGTCGAATTTCCAGGGCCTCCTCGACTGCCAGCAGGTCGTCGGCATGCGATGCAGCGCAACCTTCCACCCGGCCTATCGGTACCGGGACCACCGCGACGTTCACAGTGCCTTCCCTACGCTTTCCAGCAGATCGAGTGTGACCGCGATCGCATGGCGGCTGTTCTCGCTGCCTGCCCGCCGCAGCAGTTGCAGCACTCCGGGCGCCCGTTGTGCCTTCTCGCGCTCGGCTCCTTCCGAGGCGGCTCGAACCAGGCTGTTCAACACGTCCGGCGGGATGCTGGCAAAGAATTTCGTCAACAAAATGAAATTGCGAATCCCACGCAGGGATTCCGGAGTGCCTGCCGCTGCGGTTAAGATGCCGACTAACTGATCCCCCGCGCCAACCAATCCCCGCAGTAGGTCCAGGACACCGCGGTCGTGCAGGAGTTGCAAGAGTTCCAGCGCGGAGACAATAGCATCGGTATGCTTGTCGAGCGCGTCTTCCAGGCGTTCCGCCGGGTCTGGACCCTTGGGCGTAAGCGTCAATGGAATCGGTTGTGCCATGGGACTCTATGCCTCCCGCTTCGTCTCGATCTGCACGAGCTCGCCCGGGAAGCGATAGCCGGGCTGCCGCCATTTTCTCTCTACCTCGACACCGCTCTGCGGAGTCGGATGGCCGAAGCGATGATTGATGCGCGGCAACGGACTCTCGCCGGCCCGTGCGAGAACCTCCATGCGGACTGAAGTCTCCTTGTATGCCGGCGTATGCGTCGCCGGGTCGGTGTGGCTGCCGGTGAGCAGGTTGACCGGGCTGGTGGTGGAATTCATCGGCATGTATAGCTCGCCGTCCTGTACCCGGTCGGTGACCAACGCGCGCACCCGCACGCGGCCGTGCCGCGACGTGAGTTGCACCAGGCTGCCGCTGTCGATACCGCGCGAGCGTGCCAGCTCCGGCGATACCTCGACGAAAGTGTCGGGAGTCTTTTCATGGATGCCGGGGCTGCGATAAGTCAGATTACCCTCGTGAAAATGTTCCAACAAACGGCCGTTATTTAAGTGAAGGTCGAACTCGGAATCTCTGCATTCCTGCGGTTCGCGCCATGCTAGCGGATACAGGCGGGCCTTCCCGTCGGGGAACGCGAAGTTCCTCGTATAGAGGAGCGGCTGATCGCTCCCGTCCGCGGCCACCGGCCATTGCAGCGACCTGTAGCCTTCCAGCCTTTGGTAATTGACGCCGGCAAACATGGGAGTGAGCCCAGCCACCTCATCCATCACTTCCGAAGGATGGCGATAATTCCAGCCAGCGCCCAGGCGGTTGGCGACGTCCTGAATGATCACCCAATCGGGCCGGCTTCCCGGCAGCGGTTCGAACACCTGGTAGAGCCTTTGGAAGCGCCGCTCTGTGCTGGTGAAAGTGCCCTCCTTCTCCAGGCTGGGGCTGGCGGGCAACACAACGTCGGCGAACTGGCAAGTGGTGCTGAAGAAAATGTCTTGAATCACGAAGAAGTCGAGTTTTCGAAACGCGGCGCCCACGTAGTTGGAGTTGGAGTCGACGAGGCTCATTTCCTCGCCGCACAAATACATCGACCGCAGTTGGCCGTGGTGAATCGCGTCGACCATTTCGTGATTGTCCAGACCCTTGGAGGCGGGTAGGTCAACGCCCCAAGCGCTCCGAAAACGCGCGCGGACCTCGGGATCATCCACCAATTGATAACCGGACACCATGTTGGGCATCGCCCCGTGGTCGCTGGCCCCCTGGACGTTGTTGTGGCCCCGTAACGGGTACGCGCCGGTGCCCGGCCGCATGTAGTTGCCGGTGACGAGCAGCAAATTGGAAATCGCGGTGGAGGTATCGGACCCGTTGCTCTGCTGGGTGACCCCCATTGCCCAGAGGACGCAGACACTCTTCGCTTCGGCAATCATGTGGGCCACGCGCTTGAGGGTCTCTACGGGCAGATTGCAGGTCTTGGAAGCGAACTCCAGAGTGAACGGCTCCAGACTCCGGCGATATTCCGTAAGGCCGTTGACCCAGCGGCTCAGGAAATCGGAGTGGGCGAGGCCTTCGTCCAGGATGTAACGGGCGACGGCGCACAGCCACGCGATGTCGGTGCTCGGAGTCGCTCGCAGGTGGATATCGGCACGGTGTGCCATCTCATTTTCGCGTAAGTCGGAGACGATGAGCTTCTGTCCGTGCAGCTTGTGGGCGCGCTTCACGCGCGTCGCGAGCACGGGATGGCTCTCCGCGGTGTTGCTGCCGACGATGAGCACCAGATCGGCCTGCTCGATATCGTGGATGGAGCCCGAGTCGCCGCCGTACCCGACTGTGCGGAACAAACCCACGGTGGCCGGCGACTGGCAATATCGCGAGCAGTTGTCGACGTTGTTGGTCCCGACCACGGCGCGGGCCAGCTTTTGCATCAGGAACGCCTCTTCGTTGGTGCATTTCGACGAGGCGATGAAGGCCAGCGCGTCAGGACCGTGCCCGGCCTTGATCTCGCCGAAACGGCGGGCGACCAGGTCCAGAGCCTCATCCCACGTGGCTTCCCGGAAGCGGTCGCCCTCGCGGATCAGCGGTTTGGTGAGGCGGCCCTTGTTGGTGACGAAATCCCAGGCGAATTTTCCTTTGATGCACGTGGAGACGGCATTGGCTGGGCCCTCGGCCGGCTCCACTTTGAGAATGTGGCGGTCCTTGGTCCATACATCGAAGCTGCATCCCACGCCGCAATAAGTGCAGACCGTTTTTGTACGCCGGACGCGGGTAGTCCGCATAGCGGATTCCGCTTCGGAAACACCGAGGATCGTAGTGTAGCCGGTTTCCGCTTCGAGTCCCTTCACCACGTCGATCATGCTGCCCAAGACTGGTTTGCTGAAGCCCGTCAGGAAGCCGGCGTGCCCGATCATGGTTTTTTCCATGAGGGCGTTGCACGGGCAAACCGTCACGCAGTGGCCGCAGGACACGCAGCTCGACTCGCCGATCGGCGCGCCGCCATCCCAGAGAACGCGGGGATGCGGATCCTCCCAGCGGATCGATAGCGTCTCGTTGACCTGAAGATCCTGGCAGGCCTGCACGCACCGGCCGCACAGAATGCACTGATTAGGATCGTAGCGGTAGAACGGATTGCTGTTGTCGACCTCGTAAGGCTTGGGCTGAAACGGGTAATGCTGGTGTTCAATCGCGAGCAGTTTGGTGGTGTTGTGGACCGTGCAGTTGCCGTTGTTGTTGTCGCAGACGGTACAGTAGAGATCGTGATTGCGGAGAATGCGGTCGAACGCCTCGGTGCGAGCGGCGTGAGCGCGGCTGGCCGTGGTGGAGACGTTCATTCCGGCAGACGTTACCGTGGAGCAGGCGCGAACCAGCTTGCCATCCACCTCCACGATGCAGGTATCGCAGGTCTGGATCGGTCCTAATATCGGGAGGTAGCAGACCTGCGACAGTGGGACGCCGGCACGATTGATCGCGTCGATCAAGCGATCTCCCGCCGCGACATTATGGGGAGTCCCGTCAATGGAGATCTGGATCATAGCTCAAGCCTTTGCGCCTCCCGATGCAATCGACGGCCCAGAGCCCATTTAGGCCGCTTTGTTACCATGCACGCCGCCAAAGTGTCGCCCGGTCGACACTCTTCGGCACATTGAGGGCGTGGCGAAGTAATCACGCCGCCTGCAACGTCATGGATTGCTCGATTTCCAATAGATCGTTGGAATTGAGCTGGATCTCCGAAGCGCCGATCACGCCGTCCACCTGTTGAGCACTGCGGACACCGACGATTGCCCCGGTGACCGCCGGATTCCGCAACGTCCAGGCGATTGCTACCGCGCCAGGTGTCACGTTGTAACGTTGCCCGATGGCGCGTAGCGTTTCCACCAGATGCAAATTGCGGGTCAGCGCCGGCTCCCTGAAGTTTTCGCTCCGTTTTCGCCAATCGTCTTCGGGCATTACCGCAATCCGCTCGCGCGTCATACCGCCGCTCAGCACACCGGAGGCCATCGGTGAATAGACGATTGCGCCGATGTGGTGATGGTACGCGAACGGCAGAGTTGAGTCCTCGACCTCGGTAGCCAGCAGCGAATATGGCGGCTGCAGGGAAGTGATGGGCGCCACTTTGAGGGCACGCGCCATTTGCTGGGCGTTGAAGTTCGAGACGCCGATATTCCGAATCTTGCCTTCGGCCTTGAGTTTCGACAGTTCCCCCACAGCCTCTTCGATCGACCCGGGCGAGGCAGATTCCGGGTTGCCCTTCCATGCCGGCCAGTGGATTTGATAGAGGTCGATCGCATCGAGCCCCAATCGCTTCAGACTGGCTTCGGCTTCCCTTCGAATGGAGGCAGCCTGCAGATTGTGGGAAATGGTTCTGGATTCATCCCAGACCAGGCTGCACTTGGTGAAGACGTACGGACGCTTGTTCAGGCCGCGGACCGCCCGGCCGACCACTTCTTCCGAATGACCCAGCCCGTAGACCGCCGCCGTATCGATCCAGTTGATGCCTCGCTCAAGGCCCGCGCGAATTGCGATGACAGACTCTGCATCGTCCTGCGCGCCCCACGCGAACTCCCACTTTCCGCCGCCAATGGCCCAGGCTCCCATACCAATTGGTGTGATGTTCAAGTCACTCTGTCCCAGTTTTCGTAAGTTCATTTCGAAATACTCCTATTGCGTTATGTATAAGAGGCGATCCAGCGACGCTGCGCCCGAGCCCCGCACTACAATTGCGATCGCCAGGGCGATGGCCAGCAGGTGATACTCTATGCCGTGACCCTTGCGATCGCCGAGCCAGTTCATGAAAAGACCGTTACGGCCATGCACCATCACAATCGCCGACAACATCGTGATGCAGATTCCGATTGCCGCCACACGGCTCAATAAGCCCACGATGAGGCCGGCACCGCCAAGGAATTCCGACATTACGGCCAGGAAGGCCACAGGAATCGGGAGGTGAATATGGTCGTGCATCATACGCAGCGTTCCCTCCAACCCCGCCCCGCCGAACCAGCCGAAGACCTTCTGTGCGCCGTGCGCAAAGAAAACCACTCCCAAGGTGATGCGGATGGCGGCGAGTGTCCAATCGGGATCGGTCGAGAATAGATTCGATATCATTGATTTGCTCCTATGCGGCGGGCGGCAGAGAGCTCTCAACCGCAACGTGCCCTTCCATCCAGCGGACCACGGCAGAGAAATCTTCTTCGCCCCCGCTCGCGCCTTCCGCTGCGTTGACCGCGGCCGCGGCCTCTGTGGCAGGCAGCGAAAGGCTCGCACGCCTGGCGGCGCTGAGAGCCAAGCCGAAATCTTTTTGCATCAGGCGAATCGGAAACTGAGACGTATAGTCGTGCCTCTTTGTGCTGCCCAGCTTGCCGACTTGCACGGGCGAGACAACGGCAGTCTTGGCCAGTGTGTCGAACAGCAGATCGCGCGGCAGGCCGAGTGCCTCGCCCAGCGTGACAGCTTCGGCGACGGCCTGCATGCCTATGCCTAAGAGGGCGTTCACTACTAGTTTCATGGCCACGCCGCTGCCGCTCGGGCCCATGTAGAACCACTGCTTCGCGATCGCTCCGAAAATCGCTTCGGCAGCGTCAAAGTCCTGGCGATCGCCGCCGCCTAGAAGCGTCAGCATCCCGGCCTCCGCGGTAGGAGTGCTGCCGGAGACGGCCACATCCAGCACGGAGAGCCTGAACTCCCGGGCAACGCGGTAGAGCTTTCGAGAGGTTTCCGGAGCCACGGTACTCATTTCGATAATCTGGGTGCCGGGCCTGGCGTTTCGCAGGACGCCGCCCGCACCCAGGTAGATGGCCTCGACGGCCGCTCCATCCGACAGGCACGACAGCACCACATCCACTTCGGCGGCCAGTTTGCCAGGGTCGCGTGCTACCTCGGCGCCCAGAGCGGATAACGCTTGGGTCTTATTGCTGTCGCGATTGTAGACCACCATCGGGAACCCCGCAGCCAGCAGCCGGCGCGCCATCGGCGACCCGAGGTGCCCGAGGCCGATGAACCCCAGCCGATGATTCTTCGTGATTTTCTTAAAAGGTGTCATAACTCAACCTGCATGAATGCACGTGCGTTGCCAACCCTCTCTGCGCGGCAATTGTGCCGCGAAAGCAACCACGATAGTGGCATTCGCGCCCAATCGGGGTCGCCCGCCGGTCAGGTGGCGACGTGCCGGCGACACGCCTTCCCGACATCCGCGCGTTAATCGTTGGTATGAAAGCGTTTTGCCGTTGGCGGGGCGTTTGCAATCCCAGAGAGTCAGGCAGATTATGTGGATTGTCAGACTTGCTCTCAATCGACCCTACACCTTTATAGTGGTCGCGCTGCTCATTCTGATGCTCGCGCCTGTGGTGATTCTCCGGACCCCGACGGACATTTTTCCCAACATCAACATCCCGGTCATCGCCGTCGCCTGGCAATATACCGGTCTCAACCCGCAAGAGATGGAGGGCCGCATCACCACGGTGTACGAGCGCGTCCTGACCACGCTGGTGGACAACATCGAACACATCGAATCGGTGACCATCAACGGACAGGCGTTCGTCAAGATCTACCTGCAGCCAAATGCCAGCCTGGATACCGCCAACGCAGAAGTGACGGCGGTCTCGCAGTCGATTCTGCGCCAACTGCCGCAAGGTACGCAGCCACCGTTGGTCTTCAATTTCAGCGCTTCCTCGGTTCCCATCTTGCAATTGGCGCTTTCCGGCCTTTCAGAACAAGACCTTAATGATATCGGCCTGAACTTCTTGAGAACCCAGCTCGTCACGGTGCCCGGGGCATCCATTCCATACCCGTATGGCGGCAAGCAGCGCCAGATCATGGTCGATCTCAGCCCCGCGCTGCTGCAATCGAAGGGGCTGTCGGCCACCGACGTGACGAGCACCCTGGCATTACAGGATCTCGTATTGCCATCCGGAACCGTTAAGATCGACCAATTCGAATATGACGTCGATTTGAATGCCAGCCCCACCGAAGTGGACAAACTGAATGACCTGCCGATAAAGGTGGTCGGCAATTCCACCCTTTATCTGCGGGACGTTGCGCATGTTCGCGACGGATTCTCCCCGCAGACCAATATCGTCCGGCAGGACGGCCGCCGCGCCGTGCTGGTCACGGTGTTGAAGGGCGGTAACGCTTCCACGCTCGACGTCGTATCGGGGATTAAGGCGTTGTTGCCACGGGTTCAACAGACGTTGCCACCACAGTTGAAGATTCGGCCCCTGGCAGACCAGTCCATCTTCGTGCGCGGCGCCATCAGCGGCGTAGTCCGCGAAGCGATGATTGCGGCGTGCCTGACGGGCGCCATGATCCTGTTATTTCTGGGAAGCTGGCGCAGCACGGTGATCATCGCAGTCTCCATTCCGCTGGCGATTCTGACTTCCATCCTGGTGCTGAGCGCTCTCGGGCAGACCATCAACATCATGACTCTCGGAGGCCTGGCGCTAGCCGTCGGAATCCTGGTCGACGATGCCACCGTGGAGATCGAAAACACCAATCGAAACCTGGAGGAAGGCAAGGAAATCAGGACCGCGATTCTCGACGGCGCGTCGCAAATCGCGGTCCCCGCGCTGGTATCGACGCTCAGCATCTGCATTGTGTTCCTGCCGATGTTCTTCCTCAGCGGCGTGCCGAAGTATCTGTTTGTGCCTCTGGCCGAAGCGGTGGTTTTCGCCATGATCGCCTCCTATCTACTCTCGCGGACGCTGGTTCCCACCCTGGCGCTGTATCTGTTAAAACCGCCGACTCCTGGAGAAAGCCGTTCGCGGAATCCTCTGGTTCTCTTCCAGCGGGCATTTGAGCACGGATTCGAACGGCTCCGCGGCGGCTACCGGATTCTGCTCGAAACGCTGGTTCGCCGGCGCGTCATCTTCATTCCTTGCTTTCTAGTTCTGTGCTTCTCGGGCGCGCTGCTGATTCCGTGGCTCGGCCAGGACTTTTTCCCGACCACCGACAACGGCCAGTTCATGCTGCACGTGCGCGCCAAGACCGGCACGCGCATCGAAGAGACCGCGCGACTCTGCGACCTGGTGGAAAACAGCATCCGCAGCGAAGTCCCGGCAAACGAGCTAGACAATATTCTCGACAACATCGGCCTGCCTTACAGCAGCATCAACTATCTGCACGGTTCTTCCGGCGTGCTGGGCGCGTCGGAGGCGGACGTGCTGGTTTCGCTCCACGAAAAGCACCATCCGACTGCCGATTACGTGGCCTCCCTCCGGAATAAGCTGCCGTTGGAGTTTCCTGGGACCACATTCTATTTCCTGCCGGCCGATATGGTCACCCAAATCCTGAATTTTGGGCTGCCTGCGCCCATCGATGTGCAAATCGAAGGCGCTGACGTGGCCGCCAATCGCAACGTCGCGGACCAGGTTCTGGAGCAGTTCCGACATGTGCCCGGGCTAACCGACCTGCGGGTCCAGCAGACTTTCGACTACCCGAAGTTTCACATCACTGTAGATCGAACCAAGGCCCAACAGGGCGGCTTCAGCCAGCGCGATATCGCGACCGGCTTGCTGATTTCGCTCAGCGGCAGCTTCCAAACCGCGCCTATCTTCTTTCTGAACGAGCAAAACGGCGTGAACTATAGCCTTGTGACGCAGACGCCGCAGTACGCAATTCAATCGTTGACGGATCTGCAGAACGTTCCCGTCAGTGGACCGGGAATGATTCGTCCAGAGATACTCGCCGACGTGGCGTCCATCAACCGCAGCAATGAGATGGAAGCGCTCTCGCACTACAATATCCGCCGCGTAGTCGATATTTACGGATCGATACAGGGACGCGATCTCGCCGGCGTTGGGCGCGACATCTCGCGGATCGTGAAGGCCAACGAGCATCTTCTTCCCAGGGGCAGCTTCTTCCGCATTCGCGGGCAACTCGAGACCATGCACACGTCCTACGTCGGATTATTTGCCGGCCTGGGATTCTCCATCGTCCTGGTGTACCTGCTGATCGTGGTGAACTTCCAGTCGTGGCTGGATCCGTTCATCATCATCACGGCGCTTCCCGCCGCGCTTTGCGGCATTATCCTTTTTCTGTTTATCACTCATACTACGTTGAGTGTTCCGGCTCTGACCGGATCCATCATGTGCGTAGGGGTAGCGACCGCCAACAGCATTCTGGTGATTTCCTTCGCCAAGGAGCGCCTCACGCATCACGGCGACCCCACGCTGGCCGCCGTCGAGTCGGGATTCACCCGCTTCCGGCCCGTGCTGATGACGGCACTTGCGATGATCATCGGCATGGTTCCGATGGCGCTCGGCCTGGGCGATGGCGGCGAGGAAAATGCGCCGCTGGGCCGCGCCGTGATCGGCGGACTGATGTGCGCCACCCTCGCCACTCTATTTTTCGTACCGGCAGTGTTCAGTTTGCTTCATCGAAGAAAGCATTCCGACCAACCACAGGAGCAAGCAATATGACATCACAAACAGGGCAAAGATTGCGGCACAGCTTCACCGTAGTGCTGGCCGCCGCGGCTGTGTTCGCGCTAGCCTCGCTAATCTACTCCGGTATCAGGGCGCGCGTGGAGGCTGGGGCAAAGTTGCAGCAGACTACCGAGCAGTCGGCGGTCCTGACGGTGGACGTTACCCATCCTCAGGGTGGGGCTCCCACTCAGGAAGTGGTCTTGCCGGGGAGCACGCAGGCATTCGTAGATTCGCCGATCTATGCGCGCACCAGCGGGTACCTGAAGCGCTGGTATTTCGACATTGGTGCGCGCGTCAAACAGGGCGACCTGCTGGCGGAAATCGACACTCCCGAGATTGACCAGCAACTGCGCCAGGCGCGCGCCGATCTCGACACGGCCAAAGCCAATCAAGACCTGGCGCAGACCACCGCGGACCGCTGGCAGTTTCTATTGACCAGCGGCTCGGTCTCGAAACAGGAGACCGACCAGGCGGTCAGCAATCTTCGCGCTCAGAAGGCCGCCGTGGAAGCCAACAGCGCCAATGTCAAGCGTCTGGAGGATCTGCAGTCGTTTGAGAAAGTGTATGCGCCGTTCGACGGCGTGATTACGGTGCGCAGTACCGATATCGGCGCCCTGATAAACGCCGGTGCGGGCACACCGACTCAGGAGCTGTTTCACATGGCGTCGATCGCCAAGTTGCGCCTTTTCGTCGCGGTGCCTGAAGTCTATTCGCGAGCAGCGCAGAACGGCGCGAGGGCGTCGTTGACGCTCGACGAATTCCCCGGCGAGAAGTTCACCGGTACGCTCGTCCGGAATTCCAATTCGATCGATCCGGCGTCGCGCACCCTGAACACCGAAGTCGACGTGGATAATCCCACCGAGCGACTGTTGCCGGGAGCGTACGTCTCGGTGCATTTAAAGCTGCCGGAGGTCGTTCGCTCGGTGACGATCCCCGCCAACGCGCTCCTCTTCCGATCGGAAGGATTGCGCGTGGGAGTGGTTCGAAATGGGCAGGCCGTTCTTGTGCCGATCGCCATCGGGCGCGATTTCGGCAGCACTGTGGAGGTGGTTTCCGGGCTGAATCGTTCGGAGTCGGTGATTTTGAACCCCACGGATTCACTGATCAGCGGCACGCCGGTACACGTAAACCAGGCTAAAACACAATGAAGAAGATACTTCCAATCACGGTGGCCCTGGCGCTGCTGCTGAGCGGCTGTATGGTGGGGCCAAAGTACAAAACACCCACGGCCCCAGTACCTGCGGCCTTCAAAGAAGCGCCGCCGGCCTCCTTCAAGGAGGGTGACGGGTGGAAGACCGCCCAACCCGGCGACCAGACCATCCGTGGCAACTGGTGGGAAATGTTTGGCGAACCTCAGTTGAATGCCCTGGAGCAACAACTCACCATCGGGAATCAGGACCTGAAGGCCGCCGAAGCGCGATTTCGCCAGGCCCGCGCGATGATCCGATTCAATCGCGCCGCCCAGTTCCCGACCATTTCCACGGCGCCGTCCATCGGTTCAGAGCGGGTGTCGAGCAACCGCCCGTTCTTCACGACCTCGCCAGCACCTTCCGGCGATTTTCTGCTGCCGTTCGATCTGTCCTACGAAGTAGATCTCTGGGGCCGCGTCCGCCGCACCGTGAACGCCGCGCGCGAGGAAGCGCAAGCGACCGCGGCCGACTTGGAAACCGCGAGTCTCAGCCTCCATGCCGAACTGGCTTACGACTACTTCGAACTGCGCGCCGCAGATTCGCAACAGCGCCTGCTCGACGATACTGTCAAAGCCTACACCGAAACGCTGCGGCTCACTACCACCCGCTTCGAAGGCGGCGCCGCGCCGAAATCCGATGTCGCCCAGGCACAAACCCAGCTCGACACCACACGCGTGGCCGATACGGACATCGGTGTCGAGCGCGCGCAGTATGAGCACGCCATCGCCATCCTGCTGGGAAAGCCTCCAGCGGAATTCAGCCTGCCGCCCGATCCGCTGAACCTGCAGCCCCCGGTAATCCCCATCGGCGTGCCGGCGCAACTCCTGGAACGCAGGCCGGACATTGCGGCGGTGGAGCGGCGGATGGCGGAGGCCAACGAGCAGATCGGCATCGCCCGCGCGGCCTACTACCCTACGGTGACTTTGGGTGCAACCGCCGGTTTCGAGGGCTCGTCGATTCTCAGTTGGCTCACCTGGCCGAGCCGGCTCTGGGCGATAGGACCGACGCTCACGCAAACTCTGTTCGATGCGGGGCGGCGGCGCGCCACTTCCGACGCCGCGTTAGCCGGCTACGATGCGATGGTAGCGAACTACCGCGAAGCGATTCTCACGGCATTCCAGCAGGTGGAGGATAATCTCGCCGCCGCGCGCATCCTGGAACAGGAAGGGAAGCAGCAAAAGGAGGCCGTGGACTCAGCACAACAATCGCTCCAGATCTTCACGACCCGTTACACGGGAGGTGTCGACACCTACCTGCAGGTGATCACTGCGCAGACCATCGCCCTGAGCAACGAGCGGAACGACGTCGACATATTACGGCGCAGGATGGACGCCAGCGTGCTCCTCATCAAAGCGCTGGGCGGCGGCTGGAACGTCGCGAATCTGCCGAAATCCTGATGGCAACGGGTCAACGACCCGGCCGGAGGTCCTACCACCCAGAAATATCCTCCTTCGTGGTGTACGAAAAATCTCAATCGAGCTTCCGTGCCAGCGGGAGCCACTCTTGTCGTTGCAATGTCCATCACCTCTTGCAGTATACTCAGCTTAATCGGAACTGCCTTGTTTTGCACTCGAGAAATTGGCAGAGTCTGGTGGCATTTGGGTTGCTAGATTTTGTTGCACCCGAACAGCTCGAGAAGGAGGCCACTTTGCACGACGAACAATTGCGGCAAACCGGAATCGGTGTTGTCGGCGATGTCCCTTGGGGAACTCATTTCTTCCTTTTCCATGAAACGAAAGAGGATCTCATCGACGCCTGCGTGCCCTATTTCCATGCGGGCCTGGAAAACCGGGAACTGTGCATGTGGGTGATCGCCGATCCGCTCACGGAAGAGGAAGTCCGCTATTGTCTGAAGCATGCGATTCCCCGGTTCGACGACTATTTTGAGAGCCGGAGCCTCGAAATCGTGCGCGGCCTGGAATGGTATATGAACGGCGATGACCTGGACCTGGAAAAAGTTACCCGGGGATGGAAGCAGAAGAGGGATTGCGCCATCAATGGCGGATACGCCGGCTTCAGACTCAGCGCTGATACGGCGTGGCTGGAGAGGCGTGACTGGAAGGAGTTCTGCGAATATGAAAAGGAGGTGAACGAGTCCATCGGCGATACCCCGATGCTCGCCCTTTGTACATATCCGCTTCCGGGAGCCGGCGCGGCGGAGATCCTCGACGTGATGCACACGCACCAATTTGCCCTCGCGCGCCGGAATAAAGAATGGGAGGTCATGGAGACTGCCGAACTCAAGCACGCGAAGGCGGAAATCCAGAGGCTCAACAACGATCTGGAGCGCCGCGTCCTGCAACGGACCAGCGAGTTAACAACCGTTAACGCAGAACTGCGGCGCCAAATGAGCGAACGGCAGCGAGCTGAGGAGGCGCTTCGGGCGGCCCAGGCCGAACTGTTCCACGTCACGCGGGTGACAGCCATGGGTGAACTGGCGGCTTCCATCGCCCATGAAGTCACACAACCGCTGACCGGTATCGTAACCAACGGAAACGCGTGTTTGCATTGGCTTGCCGGCACTCCACCGAAGATTGAGAAGGCGCGGGAGTCAGTCGAGCGGATCATACGCGACAGCGATCGGGCGAGCGACGTGATTAATGACATCCGCGCTCTGGTAAAGAAGGCGCCTGCCCGCCAGGAGCCAATAGATCTCAACGATTTGATCGGCAGGACGCTCATATTGGCCGGCCATGAGATGGCGCGGAATCAAGTCGAGGCGCAAACCGAGCTGGCGGTGGACCTTCCCGGCGTGGTGGGCGATCGCGTACAGCTACAGCAAGTGCTCTTGAATCTGATCATGAACGCCATCGAGGCCATGAGTGCTATTACTGACAGACCACGTGTGCTGGCGATACGGTCCGAACGTCTCCAGGCGCCGGAAAGAGCGGCAATCGCAGTGCGGGACTCCGGTGTCGGACTCGATCCCCAAGGGGCGAAGCGTCTGTTTGACCCATTCTTTACCACCAAGCCGCAGGGGATGGGCATGGGACTCTCGATCTGCCGGAACATCATTTCGGCGCACGGCGGCGAGCTGGCAGGCGCCAATAACCCGGACGGCGGCGCAACATTTGAATTCAAGCTGCCCGTGGCGAAGGAGGAGCCCGATCGCGTCGAAATAGCGACAGCGTGACGTTCGGGCGACGATCGGAGGGCACACGAACGAGACCATCTTTTTGATAGACGACGATGTTTCGGTCCGCGACGGGCTGGGCGCGCTGATTGAATCGATCGGTCTGCCTGTGCAAGCCTTTTCATCTGCCACCGAGTTCATGAACAGCAACCCGGGCACGGTGGCCGGGTGTGTGGTTCTGGACGTCAACATGCCGGGCATGAATGGCCTGGAGTTGCAGCGGGAAATGAATGTCTCCGGCATTCGTATGCCGGTGATCTTCCTCACGGGCTGCGGCGACATACCCATGACGGTACAGGCTCTCAAGGCCGGCGCCGTTCATTTCCTTACCAAGCCGGTGCGGGAAGCCGAGCTCATGGATGCGATCCGGCAAGCGTTGGAGGTGGATCGCAAATCGCGCCCGGAGCGCGCCGAGATCCAAGAACTTCGTCAGCGCTTCGATTCGCTGGCGCCGCGCGAGCGCCAAGTCATGAGCCTGGTGGTATCGGGACGCCTGAACAAGCAAATCGCATTTGAACTGGGCATCAGCGAGCGAACCATCAAGCTGTACCGGGGACAAGTCATGCGTAAGATGGGAGCGCCATCGCTGGCCGATTTGGTGAAGCAGGCTGAGAAACTTGCTCATCTCCGCTGAGCCGGGCCCCGCGGAGGCCGAGTTTTTTCATCTTGGAGATCAGCGTCGTGCGTGGCAGACCCAGGCGCCGGGCGGCGCCGGCCGATCCGCCTAACACCCACCCCGTTTCGCCCAGGACTTGTAGAATGTGATCGCGTTCCACATCTTCCAGCGTGCCGCCGCACGGCATTCCAGAGACATTGCGCCTGGGCTGGAACGGCGGAACACGAAGGACGCCGTCTTGGGAGAGAATCACAGCGCGCTCGATGCAGTTTTGAAGTTCGCGCACATTGCCCGGCCAGGAGTGGTCCATCAGAGCTTGCATCGCCTCGGGAGGAATCGTTCGAATGGGCCTCTGCATTCGTTGTGCCGCGTCGACGATAAAATGCTGCGCCAGGCAAGGAATATCTTCGCGCCGTCCACGCAAAGGTGGCAAGGTGATGGGGAAGACATTGAGGCGATAGAAGAGATCCATCCGGAACGTCTTTTCCTCCACCAGTCTGGTTAGATCTCTGTTGGTCGCGGCGATCACGCGGACGTCGACTCGGATGGTGCGAGCGCTTCCGAGCCGTTCGAATTCCTGTTCCTGTAAGACGCGCAGAAGTTTTGCCTGCAGGTTAAACGGAATATCGCCGATTTCGTCCAGGAAAAGCGTTCCGTGGTTGGCTGCCTCAAAGCGGCCCACGCGCTGCGCGATGGCGCTGGTAAAGGCGCCCTTTTCGTGGCCGAAGAGTTCGCTCTCCAGCAAACCTTCGGGAATCGCGGCGCAGTTCAACCGGATGAACGGTCCGCCGGAACGGCGGCTGAGCTCGTGAATGAGACCCGCAAAAAGCTCTTTTCCCGTACCGGTTTCCCCATAAATAACGATAGTCGAATCGGTGGGCGCCACTATCCGCGCCTGTTGCAATGTATATTGCAGCGCCGGGCATGATCCTACAATCCTGTTTTGGTTCTCCGCGCAATCGGTACGCGAACCGAGCCGCATCGGGTTGAACATCGTCTGGCTCCGCGCATCTTCGGGATGAACGGGCACGATAACGGCAGTAGACATATATAACCTCCAACTCGAACGTTGAATTCCCAACCTCAGATATCACTGAGGCAAGGCTAGCGCGCTTCGAACGGCTTCCAACAGGATTCCAGGCTGAAACGGTTTGTACAGCAACTTCACAACGCCGGGCTTCGTGGCCCAGGCAGCGACGGACGGGTCTTTGTGCGCCGTGATGAAAATCGCCGGGATGGACCGGCCGCTCAGGGTTAGTTGCGAATATAACTCGAAGCCCGACATGCCTGGCAAACGCACGTCGAGAATCAGGCACCGCAGGTCGTCGCGGTGACAGCCGGATCTGGCGAATTCTTCGGCGGACGAGAATAGAGCGACCTCATAACCAACCGACTCAATGAACCCCGCCAGCGACTGCCGTACCGATTCGTCGTCGTCGACGACGGCGATAACGGGGACGCCAGACTCTTCACTCATGACCACCCCTCCGCCTTGCGATGCCGCCTTTTCCTCGGCCTGCTTGATCTCATCCATCGGTGAAGCCAGAATACAGCCCTCTGGGGATCTTTGGTATCTGTACTTTGGTGCAAAGCGCTTCTGACGTCTTCCCGAACGCGGGCACCGCACTGCCCGCGCTTATCGCAGCGCGGGTGCAAAGGCCGGTTCAGCCCAGATGCGTGCCGGTGAGGCGCGGTCCGTTCCACGCAGAAAACCAGCACGTTCACGATCGATTCAAACGGCTAGTGTAGTGTCCGGCAAATAACCGGGCAGACTGTGGGGCAGCCAATCTTGGCTGCAGCCGCCTTTCAGGCGGCTTTCTCTCCAGAGACGATTGTCCAGCCATTTCGTGGACACTACACCAGGCCGTCGATTGACCTTTCGGCGGACTCCCTCGCTCATCACGCGGCCACATTAACTACAACGACCGTCGTGTCGTCGAACTGCTCGGTCCCGGTTGACCATTCCGCGACTGCCTGCATCAGTCTTTCGGCCACACCTTCCGCATCAATCACCGGCGCGATGGTTCTGCAACAGTCGATCAAACGTTCGTCTCCGAAGTCTTCCCCGGCTGCGTTTTGCGCGTCGGTAAGACCATCGCTGAAGATAACCAGCCGGCTTCCCGGCTGCATCCGGATATCATTCGCCGTGTATCGCGCATTCGCGAACATTCCGATCGGAAAACCATCCGAATTCAGCCTTTCCATCTCGCCGCCTGCGCTGATCAAAATCGGCGACGGATTGCCCGCGTTGACATAGGTCAGGACGGCTTTTTCGGCGTCGTACGCCGCCCAAAACAGAGTCGCGTAGCGATTGTCTCCGAAGCGGCCGGCGATTTCCTGATTGAGTTTTTCAACGAGACAGCCGGCCGGTGCACCCGCGCCGCCGCCTCCTTCGCGGAGGTGCGCTCGCGCGACAGCCTGAAGGTTCGCCATCATTAGGGCAGCCGGGATTCCTTTTCCGCTCACATCCGCACAGAGGATCCCAATTCGCTCCCGGCCGAGATCGAGAAAGTCGTAGAGATCGCCCCCGACCGTGCGCGCCGCGAGCGTTTGTCCTGCCACGGTGGCGCCACGCAGCACGGGCACCACGCGCGGGTACAAGTATTCCTGAACGCTCCGTGCAACTTGAAGTTCGCTCTCAACCCTTAGAGCGGCGGCCTCTTCTTTTTTCAGACGCTCCAAGGAAATGGCCATCTCGTTGAAGTTGCAGCTCAGGTCGCCCAGCTGATCCTTGCTGCGCACCGGCGTCCTCCAGGCGAAGTTGCCGCCCGCAATCTGGCGTGCCGCGCGACTGAGGTCGTCAATCGCGGTCGCGATACTGCTGCCGAGGCGGATGCGCATCCACACACCCGCAGCATTTACAAGTACGACCAGAAATAGAAGCGCGGCCAAAAGCCATACCCAGTTCGCCAGGTGGCTGCCCAGGCGTGCCATATCTTCGAAGGTACTTGAGTAACTTGGTCGAACGCTGTATGCGATCCAGTCTTCCGGTGCCCCGGTTTCCCAGTTGCGAACGGTCAGCACAACGGCAGCCGGCCGGGTCATGCCAGGCAGGAAATTGCCTTCTATAGTTCTGAACACCCGCTGATTCGGCGAGTGCACACGAAACGGCCTGGGGGAGACACTCGTCACCGCCATGCTGGCTGCCGAAGAGAGCCGCTTGGCCAATTCGGACCCCAGCGGCAAGGTGAAGGTCGCCGTCGCCTTGCAACTGCCCCGCTGTCTCGTCAAAACGTTGCGGATTTCAAGCTGTCCCCGATCGACCACCAGTCCCGCGAAATCGGTGTCCGGCAACCACTCCGGATGTTTGCCGAAGACGCGCGTTGACCCCGGCAGCACAGACTGCACACCACGGGGGCTCTCTACAACTAGGAAAGCCTCAGCTTGGGGAAACGCCTCGTCCGTGTACGCCAGTAGTGGCTTGAGCCCGACGGAATTCTCCGGTGGCGCCGTGCAAGCGCCGGCATAATCCAAAATTGCGGGAGCAACGGACCGGCTCGCCTGAACCAGCACCTGAATCTGCTTCTCCACGACGTTCGCACTTTCGCGCCGGACCACCACGTTCAAGGCTGCCACTGCCAGGCAGACGATCAGAATTGTAGATGTCCCCGTGAAGACAATAATTGCCGCGATCCTCCAGCGAACCCTGCCCCAGGCACGGCGGAGAGCGTGGCGCATCCGATTGGGCGTGACATCCTTGGTCATCTTTGCAACCGCTGCAGCCGAAGGGCCAGATTTGTAAACCCGCCATCTTCTCGCGCAATCATAAGAACCTATTCCCGAATGTGTCGAGCCGAAGTCATTTGTGTCGCCGATCAGACTTTCACATTCGATCATCAACGGAACAAGTCTCGACGTTTCAACACAGGTCGAAATCGCCGAGTTGGCAACGTGGTTGCACTCACCACTGGCGAAGTAGGAATCGAACATCAGTAGAGAAGAACATATATGAATGCGTTGACTGTCGTTCGTTCTCGGAAAGACATCCCAAATTCCCTGGCGTGTCTACCAGATTGCCGCGCCGTGCTCTGCCTCCTGGCGATGCCTCTTTTCGCGCAGGCATGGCAGACCACCACCCCGCCCGTCGCGGCGTGCCAGGCCGCCGGCCAGGTTGCCGGATGGGACATCCTGGAGCATACCCTCAGTCTCAAGAGCGATTCCGGTGACTACTCCGACTTCCGCTATGACGATTCGACGACCTTCACGTCCGCCGGTGCTACATTCCGGCCCGACGAAACGGGGATTCTCGAAGCGCTGAACATTGACGACCGCCTGTGTGTAGAAGCGTTTCGCGCGGACAGCAACGAGACCGCCGATCGCGTACGGGTTACGTTGCGGGGCGATATTGACGCCCGAGACAGGCGCGAATTGATCCGCTGGCAGAGCGAAGAGCTTTTTGGTGCCGTGAAGGCGTTGGACCAGGCCAACCACAGAATTACAGTGCATGTTTCCGCTTCCTCTGACGTTTCGGTCGACGCCGCAGGATCCGTTACGTTCTGGATACTGCCGACCGCTGCCGATGACCCGGCCGACACCGTCCGCGGTGGTTGGGACTCCCTCGCCCCCGGAGACGCCATTTACGTCCGCGGCGAACCCGTAACGGGAATGCCAACCATGCGAGCGAGACTGATCGTCTCCGGCGGGTTCCGCAGTTTCGTCGGCTCCGTAGAATCCATGGAACCTCTCACCAGTGTGCTCCAGCTTCGCGATTTTCGCTCTGGACGCACTCGGCCAGTCCGCTTTAATTTCGTGTCGATCTACGTGGTGGGAAAGAATACGGTGCCCGGCGCCCGGGATCGCCGCCTGTACCCAGCTACCGTTGGAGACATGCAGGAAGGCGACTCCGTTCTGCTCCTGGGCCGCGAAAACGACCAGGCCGGCGGCATCGATGCATTCCTGCTCATCACGGGTTTCTCTCCCGGCGGCGTCCTTCAGCCAGGCCCCGGACAATCCGCCGATTGGATTTTTCAGGCCATCGGTTTCGGCGGGAGCAGACCATGAATCGTCTACCGTTCAGGGAACTGCGCTCGAGTGGAAGCGCCTCGCCTGTGGATGGTCCCGCCGAGGGCGCCATGGCACAAGCGCCCCACTGGCGACTACTGGCCGGGAGCCACATCTGAATAAACCTTTAGGCGCGAATCGGAACAGAATCTGGCGCTATATTGGAAAGGATACTGTTCTGTGCGGCCTTTTGACTGGAGCCCTTTGGCCGCGAACTGGTGGCACATGAGGGTTCTCTCCAAAGTTTGGCGTTATGGGCTTGCGGTAGTTTCGTGCGGTCTTGCGCTGGCCCTGGCCATCCCCTTGGATTCTCCGTCCTCGTGTTTCTTCCTCGCCGTCATGGTGAGCAGCCTTTACGGCGGGAAGGGACCGGGCGTCCTCTCGGTGCTGCTATCCTCCCTCGCCTTCGATTATTTCTTCCTGCCGCCGAAATACAGTTTTACGATGCAGCCATTTTCATCCCTGCAATTTACGGCGTTCCTGGGAGCCGTTCTGGTAGTCTCGGTGTTGATCGAGGCGAAACGGAGGGCGGAAGAAGCCAGTCGCCAAATTGACGCCAAATACCGGCAGGTTTCGGATGACGCTCTCGCTCAGGCCCAAAAGTCTGAAGCTCAGTTGCGCCTCATGATCAACTCGATTCCCGTGCCGGCATGGTCCAGTCGAGCAGACGGCGCCACCGATTTTGTCAATCAACGCTGGCTCGACTACACCGGCATTGCGCCTGAACAAGCGCTGGGCTGGGGCTGGAAGGTTGTGTGTCATCCGGACGACCTCGATCGGACGATGGAGTACTGGCGATCGGTTCTGGCTTCTCACGAGGATCGTGAGTTGGAAGCGCGTCTGCGCCGTTTCGACGGCACATATCGCTGGTTCCTGTTCCGCGTCAGTCCTTTGCGGGACGACTCGGGAAAGGTCGTGAAGTGGTATGGCACATGTATCGACATTGAAGACCGAAAAACGGCGGCGGACGCCGTACGCGCCAGCGAGCTTCAATTTCGTATGATCGTCCACAGCATTCCCGGCCTGGTCGCCACCATGACACCGCAGGGCGACCTGGAACTCGTCAATCAGCCCGTCCTGGACTATACAGGGTTGGCGTTTGACGCGCTCAAGGATTGGTGGGCCACCGGACTTGTGCCGGAAGAGGAGTTGCCGCTTGTGACCGCCAAATGGAAACAGTCGGTGGAAACCGGATGTGAATATGACGTGGAGCACCATATGCGCCGCGCCGATGGCGCGTATCGCTGGTTCCACGTGCGCGGACTGCCCCTGCGCGACACCCACGGCCAGGTGGTCCGCTGGTATTGCGTACTCACGGACATCGAAGGTCGCAAGCGTACCGAGGAAGCCCTTCGGTCCAGCGAGCACCATCTCCGCCTGATCACTGAAACGATTCCCGCCCTGGTGTGGCGCACCACGCCGGACGGCGAGATCGACTACGTCAATCGGCGCGTTCTGGAATACACCGGCAAGCCGCTCGAACACTTCGGAAAAGACGGATGGCTGCAGCTTCTCCATCCCGACGATGTCGATTCCACCATACGCCTGTGGCGGCAGAACATCCAGACCGGGCATTCTCACCGGGTCGCTTACCGGCTTCGCCGCGCGGATGGCACATATCGCTGGTTCGACGTGCGTGGTGAGCCATTGCGTGACATCGAGGGGCGAGTCGTGCAGTGGTACGGAATTTGCATCGACGTGGAGGACCGTAAGCGGACGGAGGAAGCGCTGCGATACACTCAGGAGCGCCTTTCCATTGCGTCGCAGGTTGCGACCGTGGGCGAATTGTCGGCTTCTATCGCACACGAAGTGAACCAGCCGCTCACCGCCGTGGTTTCGAACGGCAATGCGTGCCTGCGCTGGCTTTCCGCCCAACCGCCGAACCTCGCCAAGGCTGTGGAAGCCGCCCAACGAATTGTCCGCGACGGGAAAGACGCGGGAGAAGTGGTGCGCCGCATCCGTGCGCTTTTCAAAAGGGCCGCCCATGAGGAAGTTTCGCTCGACTTGAACGAAGTGATCGGCGAAGTACTCGGCCTCCTGCGCGGCGAGACCGCAAAGAGGCGCGTCATCGTACAGACCGACCTGGGGCAGAACCTGCCGCCGGTAACAGGCGATCGCCTACAATTGCAGCAACTGATACTCAACCTGCTCCTGAACGGGATCGAGGCCATGGATCCGGTGACCGATCACCCCAAACGACTGTTCATTCGCTCCACTCAGGAACCTGACGATACCGTCCTCGTGGAAATAAGGGACTCCGGGGTAGGATTGAAAGATCCGGACACGGTCTTCGAAGCCTTCTTCACAACCAAGGAGAACGGCATGGGCATGGGCCTGGCGATTTGCCGCTCCATTGTCCAAGCGCACAACGGGCGCCTTTGGGCGGCATCCGGAGAAGGACCAGGCGCCACGTTCTGCTTCACTCTCCCCCTTCAATTGAGTCCGGTGTCACGACTTCCGACAATCCCATTGTCTTCGTTGTGGATGATGACTATCGCATACGCGAAGCTCTGTCCAGCCTGATCGCTTCGGTGGGGCTTCGCGTGACCGCGTATGGTTCGGCGGCGGAGTTTCTGGAGGCCGAAAAGCCGGACGCGCCCGCCTGCCTGGTGCTGGATCTGCAACTCCCGGGGGCGAGCGGCCTGGAGCTGCAACGCGAACTGGCCGACGGCAGCGGACCGCCGATCATCTTCATTACGGGTCACGGAGATATTCCGTCTTCGGTCCGCGCCATGAAGGCGGGGGCAATCGAGTTTCTCCCCAAACCCTTCGGCGATCAGGAACTGCTGCAGGCGATCGACGCAGCCCTGGCGCTCGATCGCAAAGGGCGGCAACAGAGAGCTGAGTTAGCCGAGTTGCAGAAGCACTACGCGCTGCTCACTCCTCGCGAACGGGAAGTGCTGCCCTTCGTGGTCTCGGGGTTGGCGAATAAGCAGACCGCCGCGGAACTCGGAACCAGCGAGATCACCATCGGAGTTCATCGCGGGCAGATTATGCGGAAGATGGGTGCGCGGTCGCTCGCTGAACTCGTCCGCATGGCCGACAAACTGGCTCTTTCGCGCGGAGCGGGACAGTCCTGAATAAACATATAATGGCGGGCTTCCTGCACCTGCGGTTATGATCGAATCGTGGTTGAAGATTCCAGTTCGAATGCAGGTTCTGCAAGGCACATCGTCGCGGCGGTCGACGATGATTTTAGAGTTCGCGAGTCCATCGAGAGCCTCGTGGCTTCGGCCGGACACACACCCCTGGTGTTCGCTTCCGCGGAAGAGTTTCTGCAATCGGGAGCGCCCGAGTCGGCGGTCTGCCTGATTACGGATGTGAAGATGCCGGGTATTGACGGACTCGAGTTGCAGCGTCGCGTCAGGCTCAAATATCCCCGGTTACCCGTGATCTTTATAACCGCCCACTATGACAATGAGACTCGACAACGAGCCCTTAGTCAAGGCGCCGCCGGATTCCTGTATAAGCCGTTCGACGCCGCGGATTTGTTGGGCACAATCGAGTTCGTCCTGAGTACGCCACCAGAGGATTGACCTGGGGTGGCTCCCGAGCTGTTCAGCAAGGAGAAAACAATGGCTATGTCCGATTTGATTGGTTCCAGCCCTAAATTCCGGGCTCTACTTGAGGAAATCAACATGGTGGCGCCGGTGGATAGCGCCGTCCTCGTTCGCGGGGAGACAGGCACCGGGAAGGAAGTGGTGGCACAGGCAATTCACGCTGCCAGTCCGCGCCGGCAGCAACCGTTCGTGGCTATCAACTGTGCCGCGATTCCCGCGGCGTTGCTGGAGAGCGAACTCTTCGGGTACGAACGAGGCGCCTTTACGGGCGCCGTTACCCAGCGCGAGGGACGCTTTCAGGCCGCGGATCGCGGCACGCTGTTTCTCGATGAAATCGGCGACCTTCCCCTGGAACTCCAACCGAAACTCCTGCGCGTTCTGCAAGAGCGGCAGGTCGAGCGCCTCGGCAGCAGCCGCACCATCCCGGTCAACGTACCCGTGATCGCCGCCACTAATCAAGACCTGTGGGGCATGGTCCAGGAGAAGAAGTTTCGCGCCGATCTCTACTACCGCCTGAATGTTTTCCCAATCAACCTGCCTCCCTTGCGGGAACGACTGGGCGATATTCCCCTTCTGGTAAGCCACTTCGTTCGAAAGTTCGCCGAGCGGCAAGGCAAAGTGGTCGACCGCATACCCGAGGACGTGATGGAAGCGCTCAAGAGCCATGATTGGCCGGGCAACATTCGTGAATTACAAAACTTCATTGAGCGCGCGGTAATCATGACGACAGGTTCGGCACTGCGGCCGCGCCTGACGGAGCTGCGAATGCAGACTGTCACCACCGAGGTCCGCACTTTGGCGGATGCGGAACGCGCTCACATTGTGGCGACGCTTCGGGAAACCAATTGGGTGGTCGGCGGACCAGGTGGCGCGGCGGCCAGACTCGGGTTGCCCAGAACATCCCTGATCGCCAGGATGCAAAGACTGGGCCTCGCGAAGTACCCCGGCACGCAGAACGAAAGGCCACCGGCTCAACACGAAGTGGAACGTTGGATACCCGATAGCGCTGAAGACCATCTGGTCAGTGCTGCGGGCGCCGGTTACGGCAGTTCAGCCAGGGAATACACTTACGCGCGGTAGTGCCTCTCAGGCCCGCCGCGCGGTCCGATCCCAGGCGTTCCGCAGGTGCGGGAATCGTTCATCCAAGAGCAGGCTGGCCTGGTGCGCAGTTTCCAACACCGGCTCCGGGCGGCCGGAATCACGCTCACGTGGGTCGGACACCCGTTGCGCCAGCACCGGCGTGTTCTCAATCAGCGAAGCAATCCTCTGCCTGGAAAAACGTTTCGCGAGCTCGACGGTCGGCTCCACCAGCATCGTCGGGCCGGGCGCGTAGTGGATGATGTACCCGAGCATGTTCAACAGCACTTCGGAGCCGCCGATCTGCGCCGGCTTCATGAATACCACGCACGAGGACGGCGAGGACGGGCTGAGGCAGTCCATGATCTCCCGCAGGACAGGCGTCCGCAAAGTACGCCACCGGCCCGGCTCGCCGGCCGACACGCGCGACAAGATTCGGTACTGGTCGCTCCGCCGATCCCGGTTGTTTCCGAACGCCTTGGGCACGCCAATCCGAACATCACGCTTTCGATCTACAGTCACGCGATTCCGGCCGACAGCCGGGCGGCGGCGAAGGTCTGGGATAGCGTGTTGGCGGATGTGATACAGGCGAGCCGAAAACCTGCGGCGGTGCGGAGGTTTTGTTGGAAACAAAAGGAACGTGGTGGGCGCGACAGGACTCGAACCTGTGACCTCCTGCGTGTGAAGCAGGCGCTCTAACCAACTGAGCTACGCGCCCTTCTGGAGCGACGATCGTGCGTGCCTAAACCCAAGTCTACCCGAAAATCGCGGGCGCGCGCTACTTGGGGAACAGGATCGGCAGCGCCGGTTCAGCCGTGAACATGCACCGCGCATTGTGGCCGCAGAGCGGGACCACGGTCACCTTGTGCTGCGCGCCGTACTTCTGGTTCACGTAGGCTCCGAACGCCTGCCCGCGCGCCAGCCGCGTCGGCCCTTGCGCCATCGCGGGACACGACGAGTCGAATCCGCCCAACGGCAGGATGTCGATCTCGCCCAACAGATACACCGTCGGTCGCGCGGCCAGCTGCTTTTTCAATGCGTCGTCCGGAATCTGCGCCGCGTAGCCGCCGCCGCGATTCTGCAGCCCGTACGGCCAGCGGTCATAGGTGGTGCAGTTGCGGGAGTCCCCAAATGCGCGGAATTCCTTGCCGTCGGCGGCGGGCCTGTTCGCATCGGGGTACGCATAGCTCGAAGGGTTCGACACTATGTAACTGACGGGCACACCCAGGGTGTCGTGGACCTTGTTGGCCATCTCGTAGCGCGTAACGAATTGGCCGCCCGCCGAGTGGCCTGCCACCACGATCGCCTTCAGGTTCGGGAAGACGTCCTTCCGCGCCAGCTTCCGGAGGATGTCGTCGGCCAAATCATATGACGTCAAATGGTCGTTGCTGAGCGACGTGCCGCCCGACCGCCAACTGTCGCCGTTGCAGCTCCAGCTCACCTCGTTCGGCGCCAGGGTGTCGTGGCAGCCACGGCTGTCATTGGAAGCGAAGCGCGGCGCGATCACGATGGTGTCGTCGAGGGCGTCGGCCAGAAAAGCCGCGGCCACGGCGGAGCGGAAATAGTTGTCCGCGTCCCGCCCGGCGCCGTGCACCATGATCAGCGCGCGGACAATGCCGTCGTTCTTCGCCTGCAGCGGATACGTGCGGTAAATCAGCGAGCGCGAAGGCCCGCCGCCCAGGCTCACCCATTCGGTGCACGCGGTGTTCGACGTTATGCACGGCCCCGCGTAAGCCGCCACGGAAAGGAAGAAAAGGAATGCGCGCATCCACGCTCAGGTATACACCTTTTCGCGGATCCAAAACAACTGACTGGTGCGGGCCGCGCGAAGGGCGCCCGCCGCCGCGCGCTGGAGCGCGGCCCGATTTCAGAGTTTCCTCTCTGGTTTCCGGGTTGCCGCCGATACCCGCCTCTTGATATCCTTTGTAGTAACGCCCTCATTTCAAATTAGGAGAAAAAATGGCTGTAAAAGTTGGTATCAATGGCTTTGGCCGTATTGGCCGCAATATCGTCCGCGCCGGCCTGCATCGCAAGGACATCGAATTCGTGGCGGTAAACGACATTACCGATACGAAAACGCTGGCTCACCTGCTGAAATACGACTCAGTCCTCGGAGTTCTGCATGAGGACGTCACTTCGGACGCGGACTCCATCACCGTCGGCGGCAAGAAAATCAAAGTGTTCGCCACCAAGGACCCGGCGCTGCTCGACTGGGAATCCGTGGGCGCGCAGATCGTCGTCGAATCCACCGGCAAGTTCACCGACGCCAAAGAAGCGTGCAAACACATCCGCGGCACCGTGAAGAAGGTCATCATCAGCGCTCCAGCCAAAAACGAGGACATCACCATCGTGCTCGGCGTCAACGACAGCGCCTACGACCCCGCCCGCCACAACGTGATCTCCAACGCGTCCTGCACCACCAATTGCCTGGCGCCGGTGGTCAAGGTGCTGAACGACAAGTTCGGCATTCTCAAGGGATCCATGACCACGATCCACAGCTACACCAACGACCAGAACGTCCTCGATTTCCCGCACAAGGACTTGCGCCGCGCCCGCGCCGCGGCATTGAACATGATTCCCACCACCACCGGCGCAGCCAGGGCGATCGGCCTGGTGATGCCGCAACTGAAGGGCAAGCTCGACGGATACTCCATGCGCGTTCCCACTCCGAATGTCTCCGTAGTGGACCTCGTCGCGCTGCTGGCCAAGCCGGCCACCACCGAGGAAGTCAACGCCGCCCTGAAGCACGCGGCCGAAAACGAAATGAAGGGCATCCTGGGATACACCGAGGACCCGGTGGTATCCACCGACATGATGCACAACCCCAACAGCTCCATCGTCGATAGCCAGTTGACCAAAGTGCTGGACGGCAACCTCGCGAAAGTGGTGTCCTGGTACGACAACGAGTGGGGCTATTCCTGCCGGGTGGTCGACCTGATCGCGTTTCTGGTCGCGAAGGGCCTGTAATCGCAACGCGTAACATCGGCCCCGGGTAATACCATCTTCAATACTACGGGGCACGCCAACGTTGCGGAACTTTACCGTCCCCGGGGAGAAGTATCAGTATAGTGATGCGTTTCGACGCTGTCGCGCTATGCCTGCTGGGTCCGGTGCTCGTTTCGGCGGCTCAGTATAGCGGTTCGGTACGTGCCGCGGATCAATTCATTCCAGGAGCCACGGTCACCGCCCGCAACGGCGGCGCGAAGGTTGTCGCTTACACCAACGAGGCTGGCCGGTACACGCTCGACCTGATACCCGGTGTGTGGGAGATCGAAATCGAGATGTTCGGATTCGCTCCCCTGCACGCGAAGATCGACGTGGGAGACCAGCCGGTCAGCAGCAACTGGACCCTCGAAATGCCGCGAGCCGGACGGGGCGGGGCGCCCGCCGGGCCGGCGGTCCAGGCGGCGCCCAAGGCATCGGCAGCCACGGACGCCCCCAAGGCAGCCGACACAAAGCCTCCGGACGCCCCCGCTCCCTCCCGGCCCCAGTTCGGACGCGGGGGACAGGGTCGTGGCGGGCAGGGCCGAGGTGGACCAGGCCGAGGCGGCGTCAATTCCGCGCAAGCCGGCCGCGGCGGCGTGCCTGGGGCGACGGGTAACCAGCAACAGCCCGCCTTTCAGAACATGTCCGTGACCGCGACCGAAGAGGGCGAGCAGGCACTGGCCTCGGCGGCGATCGAACCACCTCCGGACCTGGGCGCCGCGGGCGATTCCAATGAGTCCTACGTGGTCAACGGCAGCATGAGCGGCGGCCTGGCCGCGGCCACCGACGAGCAGGCGCGCCGCGACCGGATGATGGGCGGCCGCGGAGGTCCCGGTGGTCCGGGCGGTCCGGGCGACTTGGGGTTGATGGGCGGCAACATGGCCATCAATGGCGGGTTTGGCGCAGACCCGCTGGGAATGGGAGGCTTCGGCGCGGCCGGCGCAAATAGCGGCTTCGGCGCGGATAACGGCGGCGGCTTCGGTCCCGGTGGCGGCCGCGGCGGCGGGCCCGGTGGTGGTGGCGGACGCGGCGGTGGCGGTGGCGGCGGTGGCGCCGGTGGAGGCCGAGGCGGTGGTGGCGGCCCCGGCGGCGGACGCGGCGGACGCGGAGGCCCCAACCAGCGGCGCGGCCCCTTCAACGGCCAGTTCGCCGCATTTGGCAACCGGCGGCGCACGCAACCCGCCTATACCGGCTCCGCTTTCATGAACCTGAACAACTCCGTATTCAACGCGGCGCCCTATTCGCTCAACGGCCAGACCGTGGTGAAGCCCTCGTATGCGCAGAGCACCTTCGGCCTGAATGTCGGCGGGCCGTTGCGGATTCCCAAGCTGGTCACTTCCGACCGCTACCTGGTCTACCTGACCTACCAGGGCTCCCGCAGCCGCAACCCCTACAGCCAGGTCTCGACCCTCCCCACGCTCGCCGAGCGCGGTGGCGATTTCTCCGGGGTCACTGTCGGAACCAACCCGGTTCAGATCTTCGATCCACTCACTGCCCAGCCGTTTCCCGGCAACATCATCCCGGCGGCGCGAATCAACCCGGCGGCCGCCGGCCTGCTGAAGTACTTCCCCTCGCCGGTCTTCAGCGGCATCGTTCAGAACTACCAGTTGGTCACCTCCACCCCGCGGAGCAGCGACAGCCTTGGCGTGCGTTTGAACCTTCCGCTCAGCCGCAAGGACCGCCTCAACTTCAACGAGCAATACAGCCGCAACGACGCCGGAAGCGAGCAGCTATTCGGCTTTCGCGACACCTCCAGCGGCTACGGCCTGAGCGCGTCGGCCGGCTGGAGCCACAGTTTCAAGCCGCGCTTCAACAGCAGCCTGAACTACTCCTTCAGCCGGAGCATCAGCAAGGCGGCCCCGTATTTTGCGTACACGCAAAACGTGGCGGGGCAGCTGGGCATCACCGGCACCGCGCAGGATCCCATCGACTACGGGCCGCCCAACCTCTCCTTCACCAATTTCGGCGGCCTCTCGGACGGCTCGGCTTCGGTAAACCGCAACCAGACCAGCAACGTCACCGAAACGGTCACGTACGTCCACAAGAAACACAACCTGCAATTCGGCGGCGGCTACCGGCGCATGCAACAGAACGCGCTTTCGTATGCCAACTCCCGCGGCGCTTTCAGTTTCAGCGGCCTCCTGACCAGCGGGTTCGACGCCAGCGGACAGCCGCTGGCCGGCACCGGCTTCGATTTCGCCGACTTCCTGCTCGGCCTGCCGCAATCCAGCTCCCTGCGCATCGGCAACTCGAACAACTATTTCCGCGGCTGGGCCGCCAACGGATTCGCGCAGGACGACTGGCGCGTGCGCACCACCCTCAGCTTCAACATCGGGCTGCGTTACGAGTACTTCTCGCCCTACACCGAGCTGCAGGGCCACCTGGCGAACCTGGACATCAGCCCGAAAGAGGACGCCGTGGCCGTGGTGACCGCCGGCGGCGTGGGTCCCTATTCCGGACAATTTCCAGCCAGCCTGATCAACGGGGATAAGAACAATCTTTCGCCCCGGTTCGGATTCTCCTGGCGCCCTTCGCAGAAACGAAGCCGCTTGATCCGCGGCGGATACAGCATCTTCTTCAACGGCGCATCCTACGGCCAGTTCGCCGCCAAAATGGCCGCCCAACCGCCGTTTGCCACCACCGCGTCGCTCACCACCAGCACGGACAATCCGCTCACGCTCCAGAACGGGTTCCCCGCGTCGCCGTCCACCACGGTCACCAACACCTACGCCATCGACAAGAACTACAGGCTGGCGTACGCCCAGACCTGGACGGTCGCGCTGCAGCAGACCCTTCCGCACAACCTGCTGGCCGAGCTGGAATATCTCGGCACCAAAGGCACCGGTCTCGACATCAGCTTGCAGCCGAACCGCGCTCCGCCAGGGTCGCCGCTGACCGCGGCCCAGCGGTTGCAGATCGGCAACGCCACCGGCTTCACCTACGACACCTCGCAGGGCGACTCGATCTTCCACGCCGGCCAGGTGCGCCTCACCCGGCGCTTCACCCGCGGCATGTCGGCGATGACACTGTACACCTTCTCGAAATCCATCGACAATGCTTCCAGCTTCGGCGGGGGCGGCGGCCAGATCGCCCAGTTCCCCCAAAACCTGAGCCTGGAACGCGGTCTGTCGACTTTCGACCAGCGCCATCGACTGCAGGTGCAGTACACCCTCTCGTCGCCCGTCGGCGTGCATGGCCTGTGGCGCAACGGCGGATGGAAGACCAAGGCGTTCACCGGCTGGATGCTCAGCGGCGGCTTCAACGCCACCTCCGGAACGCCGCTCACCGCCAGGGTGCAGGGCAACCTCTCCAACACGGGCGGCACGGCGGCCTTCGGCACGGGCCGCGCCGAGGCCAGCGGCGCCGATCTCAACGCCGGCGGCTATCCCTACTTCAACCTTCTGGCATTCACGCTTCCGCCCGCCGGCCAGTACGGTGACGCCGGCCGCAACACCATTCCCGGCCTGTTCCAGACGAGCCTGAACGCTTCGCTCAACCGGGCGTTCCGCCTCGGCGAAACGCGCCGCCAGCTCCAGTTGCGGCTGGCCGCGAACAACGCGCTCAATCACGTGGTGATTACCAATATCGGGACCACCGTCAACGCCGCCAATTACGGATTGCCCACCGCGGCTTCCGGCACCCGGACCGTCACCCTGACCCTGCGGATCAACTTCTGACCATGCGAAACCCCGCCATTCTCGCGTTCCTGGTGCTGGCCGCGGCGGGCCAGCAGCAGCCGCCCCAGCCGGCCGCGAACCCGCCGGGTGCGCCCGCCACGGGCGTCAAGTTCTCGGCGAACACCAACCTGGTGGTCGTGGATGTCACCGTCAAGGACAAGGCCGGCGCGCCCATCGACAACCTCAAGAAAGAGAACTTCACCGTGCTCGAGGACGGCAAGCCGCAGAAGGTCGAGGTGTTCGAGGTGCAAAAGCTCAGCATGCAGCCGGCGCCTCCCGAGCCGCCGCCCACGCTGGACAACCAGTTGGAGCTGCCCGAGGATCCCAAGACCACCATCACCACGCAGACCCCCGGAAAAGTGCAGTACCACGACAAGCGCCTGCTGGTCATGTTCTTCGATTTCTCATCCATGGCCATGCCGGAGCAACTGCGCGCCCAGGAAGCGGTGCTCACGTTTCTCGACAAGCAGATGACCCCGTCCGACATGATGGCCATCATGCTGTTCACCAGCGCCATCCAGGTGAAGACCGATTTCACCGACAACCGCCAGATGCTCAAGGAGATCATCGACAATTTGCCGATCGGGGAAATGGCCGAGCTGGCCGGCGACGCCGATACGGGCGACGATAACGGCGAAGATACCGGCGCGGCGTTCGTAGCGGACGAAACCGAATTCAACATCTTCAACACGGACCGCAAGCTCGCCGCCATCGAAGACGCTGTGCGCAAGCTCTCGGCGCTTCCCGAGAAGAAGGCTCTGATTTACTTTTCGAGCGGCGTCAGCAAGACCGGCATAGAAAACCAGGCGCAACTGGAGGCCTCCATCAATGCCGCGGTCAAAGCCAATGTCTTCATTTATCCGATCGATGCGCGCGGCCTGATGGCCGATCCTCCGGGCGGGGCGGCGAGCAAAGCCAGCTCGCGCGGATCCGGGCTCTTCGACGGCTCGCTGGTCAATTCGCAGCGGGCCTCCATCAACAACTCGCAGGAGACGCTGGCGACCCTGGCGGCGGACACGGGCGGCAAGGCTTTCCTCGACAGCAACGATCTCTCGCTCGGCATCGTGCAGGCACAGACGGAGATTCGCAGCTACTACATCCTCGGCTACTACACCAACAACGAGAAGCAGGACGGCAAGTACCGGCGCATCACCGTGAAGCTCATCGGCAACACGACCGCCAAGCTGGAGCACCGCCAGGGATACTACGCCCAGAAAGTGTGGGGCAAGTTCAACGGCCAGGACAAGGAACAGCAGTTGCAGGAAGCGCTCTCCGCGGGCGATCCGCAGACCGATTTGCCGCTGGCGCTGGAGATCGACTATTTCCGCATTTCCCCCACCGCCTATTTCGTCCCGGTGTCGGTGAGGATTCCCGGCTCGGTCCTCGCGCTCGCCCAGAAACGGGGCGGGGGCCAGACCGAATTCGACTTCCTCGGGCAGATTCAGGACGAGCGCCGCAGCGTAGTGGGCAACGTGCGCGATTTCATCAAGGTCAAGCTGGAAGCGGGCGAAGCCGAAAAGCTGAGCCGCCGCAACATCCACTACGACGCGGGCTTCACGCTGGCGCCGGGCCGCTACCGCATGAAGTTCCTGGTGCGCGAAAGCCAGAGCGGCAAGATGGGCACTTTCGACACGCGCTTCGTGGTCCCCGACCTGGCCTCCGATTCGATCATGCTGAAGACCAGCTCGGTAGTGTGGAGCAGCCAGCGCGAGCCGCTCGCCGCCGCGGTGGGAGAAGCGGAAAGGACGTCGAGAAAAGCGGTCCGGTCCAACCCGCTGATCATCGGCGCCGAAAAGGTGGTGCCCAACATCACCAAGGTATTCCGCCGCAACCAGAATCTGTACATTTCGTTCGACGTTTACGACGCCTTGCCCGATCCCGCCGATCTCCGTTCGCGGCGCATCGCGGTGAGCATGAGCCTGTTCAACCAGAAAGGCGCCAAGGCCTTCGAAGCCGGCCCGCTGCGCGCCACCGAACTGGCCGCCACCCGTCCCAACGCCGTCCCGGTGCAACTCCAGGTGCCGCTGAACGGACTGGCGCCGGGCCGCTACACCTGCCAGATCAACGTCATCGACGAGATCGGCCGCAAATTTGCGTTCCCCCGCACGGCGATGGTGGTGCAGTGAAGCGCAGAGACACGTATGGCGCATGAAAGATGCCGAACTACTGCGTTGCGGGCGGCCGGGCCTGGAGCAAGCTCCCGGACTTATCGCCGTGCGTGTCGGCCGCCCAATGATTTGAACCGCATCTATGACCATTGAGGCCCGCTGGATGGCGGACTAACCTGTCATTTCAATGCGATCCTCTGAGAACGGTGAAGAGGTAACAGATTCACCGACTGGCTTCGAAGCCAAAATCTCCCGTCGATGTTTTCCAAGCAATGCGCGAAGCACGGCTTGACACCGCAAGGCGTTTGACGGCCTCCGGGAGTTCAGTACCACCTTAGTTACAACGCTTCCTGCGCAGGAAGAAAACTGGTTGCGGCTTGCGAAATGGCGCGCAAGCCTAATTCCGGCTTCAGGATAACAGGCAGGACCAAGGGGTTTGAGGGGGGCGGGGTGTAAGTGCTTTGGTCTCAGCGGCGAATTTTTTTGAAAATTTGTGAATGGCAAATTGCAATAGGGGGGTTTGGAGTAAGTGGGCCGGGTAGGGGACATCGCGGAACGAAATGCCGGTATGATGATCCAAGTCAAAGGGGCAGAGCCGGTGAAGACTCCGGCACTATCCTGTAGAAGAGAGATCGATGGTGATAGTCACCTTAGAATCGATTCCGATCCTGGTCGGGCGCGAGGAGGACGGCCGCTGGTGGGCCGACATCGAATCTATGCCGGGAGTGATGGCGTACGGGGAGACTCGCGAGCCGGCGATTGCGGCCGTAAGAGCGCTTGCGTTGCGCGTCGCCGCCGATTGCATTGATCACGGTGAGGAGATTCCCGAGCCCTTCACGAAGGTCTTTTCGGTGGCATGAGCCACTGGCGACCGGTCAAGGCGATTGGCTGCCTCGCTGCGGCTAGGATAGGAGGTCGCGTGGCAAGCCGGGCCCGGGCTTCTCGCGCAGATCGCCAAAAAGACCGGGCTGCAACCTGAGGACTTTTGGCCAGCATGGAGCGGCCTGCCATGAGGCGAGCCGACAATGTTGGGCGGCATCAAAGTCCGGTCTGGCAAACCAGCCAAGTAGCCCCGCCAGTTTCCGGTAACCCCGTTTGAACGTAGCCGCTATCGCGGCGGATGCTACGCGTGGGCAAAAGGTGGGCCTCCATTGTTACCTCAACCTTCTTGTTTCGCGGAAGGCGTCGGTGTAGTATCGTTCCGTGGACCGCAGATCACTCCAGCCCGCTGCTCCCGGAAAACCCCACTTTGTGTGGCACG